>MDSY01032770.1_pt1 | contig 29768 bp, 20 predicted proteins | sample 811131 | NCBI WGS metagenome assembly MDSY01 (sample SAMN05326643, study PRJNA326480) | marine metagenome | isolation source: seawater | place: Atlantic Ocean: South West | collected 2010 | reverse complement strand
TCAACATGATGCGCACTATGCAGCTCATTATGGGCACCGTACAACGGCCAAAGCTGTAATAATAAGCGTTCTTTTCAATTTCCAACAGGTATGTGCAGTTTACTTGCATCGGCCTTGCATTTGCATGAATCAGTTCCTCTGGGTGTTTCTATACGCATGGTGAAAGTAGGATTGTGCCTGATATGCCGTCAGAAAGCTGCCAAAACGGCAAATCGTGCGGTTCAGGTCTCTGACTAAAAAGAGTACTTTAGTCCGGTGGTTATTTAATGATTCAGCGCTTAAAATTGATTGTCGTTTCTTTCATCTGCTACATAATCGCGCCTTCTATCTCTGAATTATTTTTGCCGTTCTTTCACGTCTTGAACAGCCTTTTATGTATTTTTTTTGTTGCAGCAACAAAGGTGAAGTTTTTGCCCGATTCGAGCTTTTACCATAGCCTCTGTAGTCAAGATTTCCTGTAAATTCGCACTTGCGATTTGATTTTTTTCGTTTTGTTCACCTTTTGTTTTGTTTCGTTTGCGTTTGTTGAGAGGACCGAAATTCTTTGACCACAACACGCGTCGCGTTTGCCGTGGGCGACGACGGCAACACGCGTAGGTCAGGGCGAGGAGGACACACAGCGCCTAGTGTCTCTCATCTGACGTTGTGAGAACGATGAGTTCCCAGTACTGGCTCGTTTCGCTGCCCCTTGAGGGTGGCAGCGCGGACCGGACGTGGAGCATCTTACAGGACAAAACTTGTCACGACAACGATCTGAGTGTCAACTACAAGGTGTGCCCCTCCCCATAGCGTTCATATGCCGTGGAGAGCACAGAATGTCTCTTTCGAATGTCGTAAACTGACATGTATTTTCCATTCTTCTCGTGTATCGCAGTTCAACGTGCCGGAGCTTCGCGTTGGAACCCTAGATTCGCTTCTCGCGCTCAGCGACGATCTGGTGAAAGTAAACACACTCGTTGAAGCGATAGCGACAAAGATTCAGAGACAAGTCATCGACCTCGCGGCTATCGAAGGTGCATCTGAGGAGCTTAGCATTGATGGCATCTCGGCGGAGCGTTTTCTGACGGCATTCACGTGGGATGAAGCGAAGCATCCGGCGCGCCGTCCTCTTCGCGAAACCGTGGAAAAATTGCAAGAAAGCGTGGCTAAAGTCGACGACGAGTTCAAGGTGAGGACGAGCGAGTACGTCACCGTCAAAGGCCAGCTCAGCGCAATTTCTAGGAAGGATAACGGAAGTCTAGCGACGTGTGATCTTGGTGGGCTTGTCACAGACTCAGACTTGGTGGATACTGAAAATCTCACCACGTTGTACGTGGCGGTGCCGAGGTTCAGTCAAATGGACTGGTTCGAAAGCTACGAGACGCTCGCGCAGTTCGTGGTCCCGCGGTCATCCAAAAAGTTGAAGGAGGATGGGGATTACGCACTGTACACGGTGACTTTATTTCGTCGCGTTGTTGACGCGTTTAAATCAGCAGCGCGGGAAAAGGGGTTCCAGGTCAGAGACTTTACGTACGACGCCGAGGCGATTGAGGCGAAGACATCTGAACGCAACGATCTGAAGATGGAGGTGGAGGAGAGAAGAGCCGCAATGTACGAGTGGTGCCAGACGTGCTATGGTGAGGTGTTCAGTGCTTGGGTGCACATTTGCGCCATCAGGCTCTTCGTGGAGAGTATCTTGAGGTACGGTCTTCCTCCCAGCTTCTTAGCAGGCGTTATGAAACCGCACGCCAAGTGTGAAAAGAAACTTCGCGCGGTGTTGACGAATACTTTCGGAAGGGGGGCTTCCTCGCACTGGGACGCCGATCCCGACGAGGACAAGGTACTCGGTGAAGACACGCACCCATACGTTGCGTTCACCATAAATGTGTAACGATGAGTGAATGAGAAGATTAGCAAACAGGAGTAGAGGCGTCAATATGAAATACAAAGGTTCCTCTCACTACTTTTTACCAAAGCTAAAGAGATTCCTCAGCGTCGACGTCTTTTTCACCGCGGCGCGCTCTTTTAAGTCTGGGTAGACGATCTCGTCGCCAGCCACGTCCAAGATGATTGGATTGACAGCAAACGGTGTCATCTTGGGAGGAATCGGCATGATATGTACCTTGTTTGCCCCCTTGCCTAAAACTGCGGACTTGTACTCATCAAGGTGATCGAGAAGGTACTGCGCCTCCATCCCACCAGTAGAGGCTCCATCTTGAATATAAACGCTGTTCAACCCTGAGCGCAGCCCCTTTTGCTCAGCCACGTGCGCGATGGTCCCGTCAGCCAGCGCGATGCAGCGCGCGTTTCTGGAATCATTCTGAACCTTCTGTGCGGCAGCAGTAATCTGGGACGATTTCGGCGCGCGATCCTGCACCTTCGCAGCATGCTCCGCAGCTCGCGCGTATAGCACGGCGGCTTCGGCGTGGCTCCCAGCGCCGAGATGGACCGCAGCCAAAGCGGCGGCGCGCTGACCCTGCAGAAGCGTTTGCTCGAGCATGCAGTCCATTCGCACGCTCTCTTCCACTTTATCGGCGCCTTCTAACCCACGCAAAACTTCCGGTCCACTTTCTGCGAGCTCATCGCAGTTTCGAAGCAAGGTGTTGTACAGGTGGACCAGATCCTCCGGGCGCGCCGCTTTCTCCCCTTTCTCTAATTTGATATCACCAGCGAGCTTCGCTGTCGCCAAAGCCACCAGGAACTTGTTTCGCTCGATTGTCTTTTCTAGCAGCACGACGCTCAGAGCTCGATCAGAGAGCTTAATTTCCATAATGCGCGTCGTACATTCTGATTCACCCTGAACTGAGCTCGCCGCAGCCATCTCATCGCGGAGGTTCTGTTTCGCGTCGTTGTACGCCATGAAAGCTTTGTCGTAGATGGCGAGACCGCGGTCGGCGGACATCGTCAGCGGTGACTCCAGTTTCGCCAGCTGGTTCGCAGCCGTAGCAACACATGCTCGCGAATCCTTGTTCCGAAGCGGAATTTCATGTCCACGCCAGATCAACGACGTGGGAGCTTCTGATGATGACGGTTTCTCGCCGTCTTCAGACAACATCCCCTTTAGCTTTTCATCATCCGCGCCGCTTTCACCCTTGAGCGCCGCCAAGTCCTCGGCATCGAGACTCGACTCGTCACTGCCCGTGCTGTTGCCACGTTTGTACGTGCAATATCGCAAGATCGGTTCAAGTTCTTCAATTCGTTCCCGGCAAACATCAGCTTGCTCAGATCCCCCAACCCGCGCGAGCTGCTCAAACGCCTTTCGCGCGCGCATAAACTTTGCCAGCGCGCGGCTCCAGTCGCGCTCCTGCTCCGCGAGGAAGTTGCCGAACATAAAGGACGAGTAAGCCTCCGCCTCAAGCGCAGTCCTCGTGCTTCCGAGCTGTTTGCAAAGAGTGACGAGCTCAGAGGCGTGCACGATGGCTTTCCTCAGGCGTTTAATCATGTGTGCTCGCTTGCGAGGGTCTTTGCCGGTGCCGGTTTTGAGTTCCATCGCGTAGCTCCAAGCGCGCTCAGCGTTGATCAAAGGGATCATGAGGTGGTTCGCGTCTGCCACAACCTCCGGCAGAAGCGTTCTTTTCTGATATTTTCCTTTACCGTGGCTAAAGTTCAGCGCCTTGTACATGCGCGCTAGACGACGGGTACAGTACTGCCTATACCGCGTGTGGTCGCCGTGCCGCAAACCGTGCTGACTCTGGCTGATTTTGACGATCTGCAAGATGTCGAGCGTCAGGTTGGAAGCCAGCTCCTGCTTCGTCGCGGCATCCGCCATCTCGGCTTCGGCCATGACTGTCCTAGAGACGTTCCCACTCAGACCCTTTCTGAGGGCGTTTTGTTGGGCGTCGAACGGGGCACCAGCACCGTGACCTCGAGAGTGGCATGCTGCTGATCTGAGGAAACCTAAAACTAGGGTCCGCGGTCTGGCCACGATTGGACTGGTTGCACTTTTTGTAAAACTTCAGGAGAGACGGCACTTCTCAGTGTCAGCAGCGCCGCTGCACTCAGGCGAGCAGAATGAGCGCTGTGATGCGCTCATTGGTAACATCACAGGATGTCATTCTCGGTTCGCATCTGCGCTCTCTCGGACGCAAGGTGCGATGTTTTGGCCACCACCCATCAACAACTCCTTGGAAAACTTCAGCTCTGCGTGAAGAATTTGTGTTATCCTCGCCCTCCGAACTTTCCTCTGCACCTGTTCAGCCTCAATCAATCCTGCTTTGTGGTGAGGGTGACTTCAGCTTCGCTCGTGCGTTGACCATGAGTGCAGGTAAGGAACTAGATGATGGGATTCGCGTGACGGCGACATCGTTTGAGCCAGTGGAAGACATTGCAAAACAATGGGGAGGTTCTGAAAATATTCGTGATCTGCACGATACTCCCGGCGTGGAGCTTCTGCACGGCATCGATGCCACCATGCTCGATACTACGTTCAAAGGCCGCACTTGGGATCGTATATGTTTCATGTTTCCCCATATAGCCGGCAAAGGTCGAATTAGCCTGAACCGAGAGCTTCTTGCGGGCTTTTTCCGAGCAGCAGAGACGGTACTGGCTCCAGGCGGCGCTGTTGAGGTTGCGCTCGTCGCTGGGCAAGGAGGCACTGCTGCGGATGGCGACGTGCGACGCGATTACGGGAACACGTGGCAGCCTGCGACGCAAGCTGCCGAAGGTGGACTCGTGCTGGTGAATACTGCACCCTTCGATGCGTCAGCGTGGTCTGAACGTGGGTACGTCTCCCGCGGACACTGGAGGTCGCGGACACTTGGGAGACCGGAGTCTCAAGAGCGAAGCTTCACTGTCAGAGATGGTGTTGTCCACATGTTTCGCCGCGAAGGAGAGCTTGGGGAAGTAACGTTTCCATCTCATGCGCTTACGTATACGCGTGATATCAGCATGTGGATTACCAGACCCGAAACGTTTAGCGAAGAAACGCTTCTGGACGTCGTTCACGAAACTGCGGGAAAAGGCGTCGAAGCAGAGGTATCGACGCTCGAGGTTCATGAACACGACGATGGCCGTGTATCGAGAACAATTCGAATAATATATTCAAGCTCAATCCTTGCTTATAGTAGGACCCGTGCGAATGTGTCGCAGTTTGCGCTGAGAGACGCGCTGGAGGCTGGGAGAGTGAGCGGTGTGGAGTTGAGGTAGCAAACATTTTTCCAAAGCAAAACAGTTATTTTCCAGCAACGTGCCACGATAATGTTTTAAAAGTGGGGTGCACACAATCAAGTCTCACTTTGTGCCTCGAGCAAGCCGCCGTAGAAAGCCCTGCTCGCAGGGCACTTCCTTTCGCAAGTGGTGCAACTTTGATACAATGACACCGTCGAGGTGAGTAGGGAACACGATGGCTAGCGTGCATGAGGATGAGCCGGGTGACGACTCCGGGTCCGGACTCGGGGAGGATCTGGGACAACGGGGTAGTGCAAAGCAGTACCACCTCAGGCCCGTGGACGGGAAGGGGCTAAAACCCATCCCGATTCGGGACGGAGAAACGAAAGTTGTCGGTCGTAACCCGCGCTTTGGTATCCTCGATGAGCGCATCGCCGCGAACCAGCTAGAGTGCAGGTTGGTGTTCGCTCCGGAACTCGCGCTCGAGGTCAAAGCTATCAACGAGATTTACGTCAAGGACCGCTTCGGCGTGCTTAAGATGCTCAAGACTGGATTCCTTGGCTATGTTCAGCGAGGTAATGTGCTATACTTGACAAGAGCTGAGGGCGTACCGATGTGTGGCTACGTTCTCACCAAAGGATCGCCGGACCAACCTGAAAAGGCACCCTCGAAGCGTGGCAAACGTGGTGGGGAGTGCATTGATTTGGCCGACGAGTCTGACAGCGAACTTAGGACTGATAGTGAAGACGAGATTGAGATAGGACCTGACCCGAGGCAGGAAGCGATGGAGACAGAACGTCGAGCGACACATGCAAGTACTTCTAGCAGCTCAGAGGACGATGATCCGCCGACCCCAGGCGCGAAAGGAACCAAGGAAAACCCATGCGAGCTGCTCTCGTCTGATGACGAAGACGAAGTGGTTGTGGAGCGCGAAACGCAAGGAAACAAACCGCGGAAGTCACCGGCAAAGCCACGGGCGAAACCGACGCCGAAAGAGCCGGCGGCGAAACCGGCAGCAACCGCAAGGCGCAAACCTGCTAATCCTGCCAGTAGTAGCAAAAAAGAACCCCCGCTCCGATCAAAACCTGCAGCTGGGCAAAGCGCTCGCTCTTCTCATTTCGGTGGCGGTGCCGCGCAGGGCGCCCAGCCACAGCCTTCGACGACGACACCACAGCGGCCTTTACCAGCGCAACCGAGTGATTATCCGGATGTCGCTGCTGCGAGAGTTGCGTTGTTGAAAGAGTGGAACGATTGGCGTCAATGGGATGAATACTACCGCAACCTCGTCAATCAACTGAATTTGGCGCAACAGCAGTATCGGGATCTCGTCGCGCGACAAGTTTACGGTTTAAACCCTCAGCTCAGCATGCTGATAAACCAGACGACGGGCAATGCACATCAGCTGCTCAATAAAGTCAATGAGGCTCGCGCGAGGTGTTTGACTGTACAGGCTAGACATAAAAGTGCCGAGGACGAGCTCAATTCCCGTCTTGCCGTGATGGAACGGAACAAACGCAACGCCGCGCAGCAGCGCCAGGGAGAAGCCACCGCGAACGACTTTCAAGAGGAGATTCGAGCTTGGGAACTTGTAGAGAAAACGGAGGACTTGACCGTCTTCCCAGCCGGTGAGCTTAGGAGGATCGCGAAAGCTATGGGAATCGACATCACCGGGTTGTTGGAGAAGGATGAGTTTGTCAAAGCGGTTGCCGACAAGCGGGAGGGTGGTAGAGAGGCTTGGGCGGTGAGGAAACGGAAACGCACTGCTGAGGAAGACATCGCGTCACGTCAAAGAACTAAGCTAGCAGAGCTACGACAGAACGAGTCAAAGAAACTGGCTGATGAGTTTTCGGAAGTTGCGGCGAAGGCGAAGGCGGTGACCCAGGTCAAGACTTGGGCGCACGGCGCGGACCTCCGGTTATTTTTCCAGAGATGCGGCATTAAAGTCGACGGAAATGGCAAAACCAAAAAGCATTTGCAGGGAGCGTATCGTCGTGCGATGCTGAAGTTCCACCCTGATAGAACGCGAACCGTAAATAAAGCAGATCGGACTCTAGCAGCTGAGGTGACAAAATGGATTACTCACGAGTGGCAAACCTTAAAGTAAAAGGACTGATGATGTGATTTGTTCTCGGAAGCGCCGCGCGCAATCTAGCTTGTTCCATTGGCAATATTGATAGTTTACAAAGTAAAGAATGCGCGAAATTACTAGTCATCGTCTTCATCCCACTGATCCTCGTACCCAATTCGTGTCTGCCATCCCTGTGAGCCGTCTGGGATGGCGATCCCCGCGCTCTTGATGACTGACTTCATACCGAATTCAGACACCCCAAACTGCTCGAGCGACGGACGCTGGCCGTACGACTTTTGCGACGAAGTGATGAACGCGGGATTCTTAGGAATCGCGCGCATCAGCTCTTCATGCGTCGATTGTGCCACTCCTGCTGCGGATTTCGGATCCAACACTTCATCCATCGCGGGATCACGCGCACTCGCGGGCACGCGCTTCTCAATCACCGTGGTGCCTTTTTTCAGCTCGAAATATTTCGTCCGCTTCACCTCCGTCGGGGCTGATTCTTGCGCATTCCTCTCATCCGGATCGGGCAGAAGGAAACCCCATTCCGATTCGTAGTGTCGTTGCGCCATCGTCTCCTCTTTGATACGCAGCCGCCAGTTCTTATCGTCGTTCACCACATTTCGCTCCACGGGCGCGGCTTTCCCCATCGTGATGTATTATATCGATTCCCGACCCTTGGTCCTGTTTTGGAATGCGATCCCCCTACTGCGGTAGCCCGTCAAGCGCTGCTGTTGCGGACACCTTTCAACCACGAGTCAGTCGAGGTACGCACGATGTGACGACACGAATGTTTGTACGGAAACCCTTCGTTTCAAACACCCCCGCGGTCGACTCGGGCGTGCCTTGCACAGTGCGGAACGAATTCCGTCTGATTTGACTGAACCGTCCGAGCGACGGTTTATTCTTGAGTCCGCGTCAGCAAGTTTTCGAAAAGCGGCTCAAAGGTTTTGCAAAGCAGAAGGTTCCTCAGCCTCCCGCGCGCACCACCCACACAACGCGCGCTGGGATGCCGTTGAGAAGATGGCGTCGTGGGGCTACCCCCCAGCATGACGGGGCGACCTCGCTGCGGGACCCTGGGAGGCACTTTACCATCGTCACGACCGCGAGTTTACCTTGGATGACTGGCACATCCGTAAACCCACTGCTTCGCGCGGCGTATCTCGCGCATCGAGGCAACGTTGGGGTCACTCTGCTCGTCCCTTGGCTCGCTCCGTGTGATCAGCAGCTCGTACATCCCAACGCGATCTTCGAAACCCCTGAGCAGCAAAAGGCGTACATCCGAAGCTGGCTCGCCGGGCGTGTGGATTTCCAGCCTGCGTTTGATATTCACTTTTATCCTGGCAGGTACGCCATCGACAAGGGCAGTATCGTACCGGTTGGCGACGTCACGGAGTGCGTCCCTGAGGAAGAGGCGGACGTGGCGGTGTTGGAGGAGCCTGAGCATTTAACGTGGTTTCACCATGGCGTGCGCTGGTCGGACAAGTTCAGGCATGTTGTGGGAATCATCCACACGAACTATCTGGAATACGCGCGACGAGAGAAGGATGGCGAGAAAAAGGAAAAGGTTCTTCGCGGCGTCAACGCTACCGTCGCGCGAGTGCACTGCCACAAGATAATCAAACTCTCCGGTGCGGTTCAGGACTTTGCGAGATCGGTAACCGTCAACGTTCACGGTGTCTCGCCACATTTCATCGGGGTTGGGCGAAAGATTGCGGAAGCAAAGGACGTCAAGCCAATTGCGGAAGCGACAGAAGGGGAGGACGTCGATGCGGAAGCAACAGACGTCGAGGCGGAAGAAGCTACAGATGTCAAGTCGAGTACTTTCACAAAGGGAGGGTACTTTATTGGGAAGGTTGTTTGGGCGAAGGGCTACTTGGAACTCCTGGAGCGTGTCGCGGAATACAACGAAACTGCCGCGCCAAAGGATAAGTTGGCGCTCGACGTTTTTGGCGACGGCGACGATTTCAAGGATGTGATTAAAACCGCGGCGCGACAGAGACTGCCGCTAACTTTCCACGGACGCGCGGACCACGCGGGGGAAATCACGCAAGGGTACAAATTCTTCATCAACCCCTCGTTGTCTGACGTCGTTGCGACGACCACGGCGGAGGCGCTCGCGATGGGAAAATTCGTAGTCTGCGCTAAACATCCCTCCAACGAGTTTTTCTCCACGTTCGCAAACTGTCGCACGTACTCCACCCGGGAAGAGTTCGCGGAGTGCGTTCGTGAGGTGCTAAACACCGAGCCAAAGCCGATGCCGGCGGAGGATCTGCGTAGACTGACGTGGCAGGATGCCACTGAGAGATTTCTCGACGCCGCAGAACCAGACGCGCCGCCGAGCAAGCTCAGGCATCGAGTAGGGGAGAAAATTTATGATTGGTTCGCCGCGGCGTGTCACAACCAACTCACGGCGTCGGAGGCGGTGAGGTGTTTGGTCGGTGGAGGTGCGGGAACACTCCTGAGTCCAAGTGGGGATTTAGCGGAATGGCGACCAGACGAGTGGTCAGGAGGGGTGATGGACAGAAAGGGTAAATATCTACAGTAATTTTATATTACAGACTCGCGAGCTCGAGCTTCTTTTTCGCCGCAAAATCCGCCGTCGCCGCCGCGGTGCTCGCCGGACTCATGGGAAATTTTTCATCCCAATCGGACCGGAACCCGCCAGGCTGTACCGGTTTGCCGACAATTAAATTCAACGGAGTGAGCTGTTTTTTGGCTGTAGTGCGAGTTGCGCCTGGGAGACGACGATGCAACGCTCTTCCCCACGACGCGACAATGCGGTCCGTCACGGTAACCTCCAAATTTCGCTTCGGTCCACGAACCACGAAGCTGGACCCGTCGTTGGCCCACTCCATGTGAGCACCCTTTATGGACATCTTTCTGAATTCTCCAATAGGCGCCCACTCCAGGGTGTTTTCTTTCAAATCGCAGCGCACCATCCGTCGGTACACCTTTCCGTTTCGTCCGCGCTTCATGACGGAGATCCCCGAGGCTAACCTGTGGCGAGCTGTCGCTTCGGCTTCGTTCGACGTCGTGACTGACGCTCGTTCCAGCTCCACCAAGTCCTCGTGCCACTCTTCTCGCAGCGTCGAAAGTTCTTCCTCGAATGCCGCCCGCCCGATTTCGCTCGCGTCAGCACGCGCAATTGCAGCCTGTTCCACCGCCACGCTTTCCTGACACCTGTTCTCCAGTTCCTGCACCCGCCGCAAGATGCGCTGTTCAGCGTCTGAAGACTCTTTCGCTTTGTCCGTGGCGCGGCGCGCGGCTTCGCGCGCCTCCTCGAGCTCAGATTTCAAAGTAGCGACCTTCTCCCCCTGGTCGTCAGCCCATGACTTCGCAACTTGTTCAGCAGCTACGCTTTTGTTTAACTTCCCCTCCAGTTCCTGCACTTTTGTTTCTTTCGCAGCCGCGGATTCCGTAGCTTCTTCCGCGGCGCGTCGCGCGGAATAGCGGGCCTCCTCGAGCTCAGAGGTTAGAGCCGTGACCTTCTCCACCTGTTCATCTGCGTATGCCTTCGCAGCTTGCTCAGCAGCTATGCTTTCGTTTAACTTCGTCTCCAGCGCCTGCACCCGTGCTTCTTTCGCAGACACGGATTCGCGGGTTTCCTCGAGCTGAGAATTCAACGCGTTGATCCTCTTGCCCTGCGCGACGAATCGATCTTCCACCCCGGCGATGTCTCTGCGCGTGCACGACAGTTGTTTGTCCCTATCGAGTGATTCACGCATCGCGTCAGCGAGCTGTAGCTTCAAAGACGCGAGCTCGGTTTCCAACTCGGTCAAGCGAAGCGAAAGCTTCGCTTCTGTATCAGTGCGCTCCTTGATTTCGCATTGAAGCGTTTCATCCAACGTCGCGCGTTCGGCACGCTCGCAGTCCAGAGCTTCGCGAAGCTGCTTCTCCGTTTCTTCGTGCTCGGCTTCCTTAGCCTTGCGCTCTTCTCGTTCGCGCTCCAGCTCCGCGCGAAGGCTCGCTTCCATTTCGCTCCGGCTCGCCCGCTCGTGTTCAATCTCAGCCGTGAGTTGCGCTTCAATCGTCGCTTGCTCTTCTTTGTTTTTGGTAAGCAGCTCGCGAAGCTCGTCTTCCGCGGATTCTTCCACGCGCTTCACCGCTTCGCGCGACACTTTGCGTTCAGCTTCAAGCTCTTGCTCCAACGCCTCGCATCTCGCAAGCTGCGCGTCACACGTTTCTTTTCCCGCCTTGATGGCCTCGAGAGCTTCCGTCAACTGGCGTTTGGTTTCGAGCGCTCCCTTTTTCTCGTCGTCGAGCTGCGATTTGAGGGTAGAAACCTCGGCTTCGAGCTTTTTTATGGACTCGCGCATCGTAGCTTCCGCGTGCGCACGTTCTCTCCTCTCTCGCTTGATGGTATCGCCGAGTTTCTCTTCTTTCGCAGCACGTTCCTCTTTCTCCTTGTCCAGTTGCTGCTGCGAGGACGCGACTCGCTGGTTCAAGATTTCCATTGCGCTGAACGAGGAACCTTCTTCAGCTAACTCGCGCGCCAACGCCGCGGGATCCATCTCCACCGCGGCGGAACGCACGCGAGGTTTCGCTTCGAGACGCATACACCGCGACGCGAATTCCAGCGACGTCGTGGTTTCTTGCGCGTGTTTATGCTCAGGCGCGACGCACACGAGCAACGCGGTACGGCTTAGTCCCGACAAGGACGACTCCAAAAGTTTTGTGAGCAAAGAATCACGAAAGTTAACGTGCGCGTCCTTCTTGGCCAACGCGTGAACGACGTTACCGAACGTCAACAGACTGGTGTTGATGTTCGTGGCTTCGCTGAATCGAACACCGGTTGATTGAGTCTTTTTAACACGCTCGCTCCCCGCCATATCCACGACCGTGAGCAAACCTCTTTGCTGGACGATTTCAACCTTCCCCGTGGCTTCCTTCACCACGGCGTTGTCGAGTCGAGGCACGCGGTTCACCCGGAGCTGCAACACGCAGTGCGAGCGCGACGAGTGTTTGTTCATCATCGTCTCCGCGTACACCAGCCCTTTCTGTCCTTTGCGGAAACACTCCAGGAGGTACTCAGGAGACGTGCACCGAAGCCACGTGCATTCAGAGAGCTCCCACCCGCCGCCGTCCGCGGGTTTACGCTGCGTGGCTTTCAAAGGCGGGTTGGAAGACGGGCCGGGGGACGATTTTGAATTCGCCCTGTCGCCACTCTTTACAAGCAAGTCCATCGCGGATTCGTTGTATATTTGAACCATCGCGATCTGGACTTCGTACATCTTCGCCCAGTCCGCGGCGATGCGGGTGAATAAATCAACCGCCAGGCGGGGCATGATACCTGCATCGTCGGTGGAACCGCCCTGCGGAAGATTTAGCATAGAATGAGTTTTTCCGCTGCCCGTTTGACCATACGCCATAACACATCCGTGACACCCTTGTAGCACCGAGTCTAGGACTGGCGCGCCAACCGCCTCGTACACCTGTCTCTGTGTGCATTGCGGACCTAAAACGCGGTCCATGGAGAAGGTCTTCGACACGTTCGCGGCCATTTTATTCGTCACGGTCAAACTTTTTTGGGGCGCGGTGTCGTCAATTCCGACATCGCATGACGTCGCCAGCTTATCGTCGCCAGAGGCCCGCGACGAAGCCGGTTTGACTCGCGCGTACACGAGGACGCGGTCAGGTAGTGCCTCCGCAAACTTCTGCGGAGACATTCTGGGGGTCACCGTGCGCACGTTGGAAATGGCGCATGTCGTTGGTTGGAATCGTGGAATCGTTTCTCGGAGAAAACGACAAACTGGACAATTTTGAAGTGAGCAAACTTGTTTATGGGCCTAAATGGGTAACGGGACTCTTGACTCACGATTTCCTCAAGATAAAACGAAGCTCCTGGCGCCACATCATTTACACATGGATGTGCCAACTGTCCAAATACTCGCTCCTCACCCAAACTTTTATCTGGTTTCACCTCTCCTCGAACCGGCGGTCGCGTTTGCTGCCACCAAACAACCGTCGATGCCCATATCGCACCAGCGCACTCACTTGTTGAGATGCAGGCTATCTCCATGCGCGCTTCCGCGCCCTCGCTCGCGTCCGGCGCGGCTACGGCCAAGCTCGGTGCGTTTCCCGGGAGCTCTTTTAATCAATCCATCGGTATCTTAAATACGACGCTTGGATGCGATGATGCCGCAACGCACGATCCCGGAGACGTCAGTCTTCAGCGGCTGGCGACCTTCGATTCACGACGATGATTGACCAAATCACATGCAGACACTGACAATAACACCCCAACATCCCATCAACCAGGCTCCCGTCAAGCCTTCCGCGGCAAGGCGTTCGCTACCGCTCGCAACGGCGCCAAGGCGAAGGTGCGTCTTTTTTCCTCCGATGCGCTCGTTGATATTTCTTGACACGTTGAAACAAGGGGGTGCGGGCCAGGCGTCCTGCCTGGACCCCACGTCTCCTCGATCAAGGTTGCCTTACCTAACCACCCAAACCCAATTCCCCATCTCTAACCCCCAGGTGACCCGCACTACCCGCGCGGTCGCTGTCAAGGCGGAGGTTGCCTCCTCCACCTCGGATAAGACTGAAGTTTCCGATTCCACGGACAACGTTTTGGCGATCATCCTGGGCGGCGGCGCCGGTACGCGTCTGTACCCCCTGACGAAGACCCGCGCCAAGCCCGCGGTGCCTCTCGGCGCGAACTACCGCCTGATCGACATCCCCGTCTCCAACTGCATCAACTCGGACATCAACAAGATTTACTGCCTCACGCAGTTCAACAGCGCGTCTCTGAACCGCCACCTTTCCCAGGCGTACAACAGCAACGTCGGGACGTACAACCGCCAGGGTTTCGTCGAGGTTCTCGCGGCGCAACAATCGCCTGTGAACAAGGACTGGTTCCAAGGTACCGCGGACGCGGTGCGCCAGTACCTGTGGCTCTTCTCCGAGTCCAAGTGCGACGAGTACATCATCCTTTCCGGCGACCACTTGTACCGCATGGACTATGGCCCGTTCATCAAGAAGCACCGCGAAGTCGGCGCGGACATCACGGTTTCCGCCGTCCCCATGGACGAAGAGCGCGCCGCGGCGTTCGGTTTGATGAAGATTGACGAATCCGGACGGATCATCGACTTCGCAGAGAAGCCCGAAGGCGATGCCTTGAAGGCGATGGCCGTAGACACCACTATCTTGGGCCTCGATGCGGAACGCGCCAAGGAAATGCCCTTCATCGCGTCCATGGGTATCTACGTCTTCTCCGCGAAAGCCATGGAGTCGCTTCTCGACGAGCACTTCCCCGAGTCGCACGATTTCGGCGGTGAGATTATCCCCTCCGCCAAGGACATGGGCATGCACGTCCAGGCGTTCCTGTACGACGGGTACTGGGAGGATATCGGAACCATCAAGGCGTTTTACGACGCCAACTTGAACTGCAACGACCCTGAAAAGGCAAAGTTCTCGTTCTACGACCGCGGCACCCCCATCTACACCCAGTCCAGATTCCTGCCCCCCAGCAAGCTTCTCGACGCGAACGTCACCAGGTCCACCATCGGCGACGGGTGCTTCATCCACAAGTCCGTCATCTCCAACTCCATGATCGGCCTCCGCTCGACGATTCAGGAAGGGTGCGTCATCGAGGACACCATGATCATGGGCGCGGATTACTACGAAGAGACGCACGAGTGCGAGTCCCTTCCCGGGTGCACCCCCATCGGCATCGGTGCGGGCACCACGATCCGCCGCGCGATCATCGACAAGAACGCGCGCATCGGTATGGACTGCCAGATCATCAACAAGGACAACGTCACGGACGCGAACCACGAGGATGAGGGCTACATCATCAAGGACGGAATCATCGTCGTGTGCAAGGACGCGATCATCCCCAACGGGACCACGATCTAAGCACAATTGCTTAGTCACAAACAATCGCGCGCCTTGTTGTAGTCTTAACCAAAGAAATTAGAAGAACTCGTATTTATCGCTAAACGCCCTCCCTCTATCTGCTACTTTCCCTTTCCCTCTCGGAGACGACGCAGGGGTCATGCGGTACTCGAGGAGCTCCACAATGAGCACGCTTATGTCATCCCTGCTACCGCGAGCGCGCGCTAAATCCACGAGCTCACGACTCGCGGCATCCGTTCCATTCCGTCCGTTACTGACTCCCGAAGCAGCGGCCATCGCCTGTGCCACGACGTCGGTCGCCTCCATGTTGCCCACCACGTCCCACAGCCCATCCGTACCCAGGATGAGAAACTCGGACGTTTCAGACACCAAACCGGAAAACACCTCGGGTTCCGCCGTGATGTACTCCTTCAAATCACGGTCACCAAGCGCTCGGCTCACGCCTAACACGCCTTGCACGCGGGATATACCTTTGACTTTGACTATTTTGCCACCCCTGCGCTCCACCGCGTCTCGCTCTTCCGCCTTGTCTGGCCTGTGGTCGTGCGTAAGCGCCTTCGCATCACCCGCCTCGCGCATCACCGCGCGGCAGTCACCAACGTTGGCGACCCATATCCTCCCCCCTCGAAGATACGCCGTCGTCGCGGTCGCCCCTCCGCGAAGATATCCCTCCGCCAAAAGGTTTCTATCAGTCTCTAGAAAGCCGCGAATCATCGCCGCTTTGATGTTCTCCACGAACCCGGTGGACGTTTCTAGATGAACGCTCTCCACGACGCGCACTTCTCGTAAAATATCTTCGTGCAAATGTGCGGCGCCGTAATCCGCCGCTTCTCGCCCTCCGTGTCCGTCGAACACCGAGAAAATACCCTGCGTCGGGTCTCCGTCTAAACCAGGTGCCGCGGTGTACGCGTCTTCGCACGACTGTCTTCGTTTGCCACGTTTGCTACTCAGCGCGAACGTATCGCCCTCCACCACAACCGTGTTGTCCTTCGCGCTGTGCGTTGCAATGTCGCTCTCCGTCGCGAGCCGCATTGAACCGCCCGCGCCGTGCGTCAGCAGGTCGTTCGAAATATTCAACGCAGGCGGACGTTTGCGTTTTCGAAACGCCTCAGCAGCCTTGGACGACGGCGAGTTTACCGCGACGGTACCTTGACCGCTCGCGGCGAACGAAACGTGCAGCGGCGACGCGCTCGTCCGAAGCTCATGAGTGGCAGATTTGGGAGGTGTGCGTTTCGAGCTCTGTGGAAAATCACCGAAAACAATGCCCGTCGCGCGAGGGCCTCGCGTAGAACTCGGCGGAGTCACCGCGTCCGCGTCAACGCACTCTGCCCTCGTGCTCGTCATCAGAAAGCCCGTCTACTTCCCTCGCGTGGAATGTAGACTTTCCAGTTTTAGGAGGACCAAATGTGGGAGTCATAAACTGGTGCGTTTCAGAACTTCCCGTCCACACGCACCTCCTGTAGGGCAACACCCGAGACGAGTGGCGTGCGTCGAAAGCGTGGTGTCCCACGCGGGAAGGCTGAGCCTCCTCCCCTACGCACGCGCGCTTCGAAGTGACGAGCACGGATGGGTGTACGGAGGTTCATCTGAAAAAGTTTTCCGAGGCCGCGGTTGACTTTTATCGGACAGAACGAAGTGCATTTCATAATTCGGCAGGCGTGACGTCACTGCGCTCACAGTCAACATGTTGACTGCGGTAATCCCTACCGCGTGCGGAGCCGGTTATCGCTCATCTGCACCGGTACCGCGTACCGGCGTGTCTTTGCACCGGAGCGCCGCTCTGCGCGTCTCTTCGATGTGCCCCGCCCTCGCGGAGCTTCGCGTGGGGCGCAAAAAAACGCACACCATTTCGCACACGAGCGCGCCGTGCACCACCGTCACCCCCCTGCGTGTAGTGTGCGCAAACCCTCGGCGCGTGCAGAAGGTGCAGCAGCAGATGCGCCGGGAGATTTCCAACATGCTCCAGACGGACAAGGTACGTGTTTGTTGTGTTACACGCGCTGCACGCTCAACACCAAAACCCTAGGTTACTTCATTCGCTCACCATTTTCGTTCCCCATCACCTCGTCGTCTTTCCAACCGCAGAACATTCGCAGCATGATTTCCCCTGAAGAACGCATGGGCGTTGACAACGTGATTTCCGTGATGGTCACTGTTTCCGACGTCGAGGTATCGAACGACTTGCAGGTTGTGAAAGTGTTCGTGTCGATTCTGGGCGACGAGCGCGGAAAACAAAACGCAATCAAGGGGTTGAAAAAGATGGAGGGGTACTGCCGCCGGAACATCGGCAAGAAAGTGAGTCTGCGTTTAACCCCGGAAATTCGGTTCGTGTACGACGACTCGTTCGAACGAGGACAGAAGGTTTCAAACTTGCTTGACGATTTGCGGGAAGAGAGAGAGGGGAGGGACGCGCGTGGCGGCGGGTACACGCGCGAGGAACTCCTAGCGGTGGAGGACACCATTTCCAACCCGTACGACGACGAAGAGGACGACTGGGAGGGGGGGCACGAAATCATCGAGGATGACGAGGACAGTGACGAGGACGAGGACGCCGATGTCGATATCGAGCAGGTGTGGGACGAGATGAACAAAGAAGCGGGAGGCGGCGATGGATTGATTGATGTGAAATGATGCGTGTAATGTACTTTTGTCAGATATTTTGGGGATAAAAAGCGTGAATCGTAAGATTTCGCCTCAACAACCTCTCACCATTGGGTTGTCGCCACAACTCTGAGCGCTCCCGCCGAAGCTCTCGACCGTCGTGCACACATAAGCATGTCTACGGCTTTGCTCCAAGGAGGTTCCACTCTCCAAACGCTTGGCAGCCACCGCGCTGGGAAGGGTTCCCAGCATGCGCGTGGTGCGATTCGCCCCACGCGTGCCGCGCGCCGTCTCAACGTCTCATGCGCCGCGGCTGGCGCTGAGGCGGTCAAGGACAAGCGCGTGCCCGTTACCGTTCTTACCGGCTTCCTCGGGTACGTCTTCCGAACACTTCACTCAGCGCGTTCGTCGCAACCCCACCACTGTCAGACCACCGCGACGGTTGGACGGTCTCACAATTCGAAAAAACCCTAAGGTCGTTACGAGATTTCCACTTCCATTCCGTTCCTGACCCTTCTCCCCGAATGTTTCTCCACACTCAGGTCTGGAAAGACCACGCTGTTGAACCACATCTTGAAAGGCGACCACGGCAAGCGCATCGTGGTTATTGAGAACGAATTCGGCGAGGTTGACATCGACAGCGAGCTCGTTGCGTTTCAAGACGACGCGGAGGAGGACATCCTGCTGTTGAACAACGGATGTCTGTGCTGCACCGTTCGCGGCGACTTGGTTGATATGCTTGGCAAACTGGTGACGGAAAAGAAAGGCCAGTTCGACCACATCCTGATCGAAACCACCGGTCTGGCGAACCCCGCGCCTATCATACAGACCTTCTACCTGGAGCCCGACCTGCTGGACACCCTGCGTCTGGACGGCGTGGTCACGTTGGTGGACTCAAAGTACACGATGAGGCACCTTGACGAAGAAAAACCGGAAGGCGTGGTGAACGAAGCCCTGGAGCAAGTCGCGTTCGCAGACCGTCTCGTGATGAACAAAATCGACCTGGTAACTGAGGCGGAACTTCGCTCCGTGGAAGCCAGAGTGCGCACTATTAACAACCTCGCCACGATTCAGCGCGCGGAAAAGGCGCAGGTGGATCTGGATTTCGTCCTCGGCATCGGCGGGTTCGACCTGGACCGCGTACAGGACGTCATCGAGCCCGAACCCGCGCACGGGCACTCGCACTCGCACGGCGAGCCCGCAGCGGAAGCGGAGTGCGACGTGTGCGGCGAGCACGGCCACAGCCATGCGCATCACGTGCATGACGACGCGGTGACGAGCGTGAGTTTGACCATGGACGGCGAGGTGGACCTGGACAAGGTGAACGACTGGCTCGGCATGCTTCTGAACGACAGGTGGCAAGACCTATTCCGTATGAAAGGCGTCCTCGCAATCGAGGGCTGCGACGACAGGTACGTGTTCCAAGGCGTGCACGCGCTGTTCGAAGGCATGCCGGATCGCCCGTGGGAAGACGGCGAAGCGCGCACGTCGCGGCTCGTGTTCATCGGGAAGCAGCTGGACAGAGCGGAACTTGAAGCTGGCTTCCAGGCGTGCAGGGTGGGTGCGGCCGCGGCTGCGGGAGCCAGCGCCTGAGCAAGCGGGGGAGAGACGAGCCGTAGACAACTTTCAATAACCAATAGTAGCAGCACTCCAAAACTTAACTTTAAAACCAGACTGCCTCCAAAAACGCGCCCCGCCAAAATCGTGAATCGGAAGAAAACCCTCTGCCGCCCGTCGTCCTCACACTCACGTGCGCGTTCGTTGACCCGACGTGGCTTTGCACGCGACGCGACACAACACACGTGACCCGCGGCAAAATGGCAGCCCTCCCCACCAAGGCGATGGCCACGAACCCTTCGCAGCTGCTTCCCTCTGAGCTCGTGGATCGGTGCGTGGGTTCGCGCATCTGGATCATCATGAAATCGGACAAGGAGATGGTGGGAACGCTACGGGGGTTCGACGTGTACGTCAACATGGTGCTGGAAGATGTGGTGGAATAGTGCGTGCGCCCCTTCGACCCGAACACAGTCTCCTCAACACGTTTGACGTGCGATCTCACCAGCGATCGAGCGATGAATTTTCATTTCCGAGCCCGGTGGCACGACGCAGTGTTAGATTTGTTCCTGACCTTCATTCTCATCCCCCACCCTTTCCTTTCGCAGCGAGATGACCCCCGAGGGGAGCAAGGTCGTGGCGAAACTCGACCAGATCCTGCTCAACGGCAATAACATCGCTTTGCTGGTTCCGGGGGGCAAGCCAGGCGAGGAATAGATGTTGTAGTGGCGATTTTAGATTTGCACAAGTATCATAATTTTATTTATAACGCCTTCCTCTCTCTCTACCACTCTTGACGCGTCGTCACCGCCGCCGCGACGAACGCGACCACCACCGTGAGCCACCAGGCTGCGGATGCCGCCGCTCTTCCACCCGCCGGCCCCGCGCTGACGAACGGGTAAAACACGTCCGCGGGAAGGGAAGGGAAAATGGGCGGCGTCGCCGGCGTGACGCCCTCCGCCGACGCCTGATCCATCTCGATGAAATGCACGGTTGACGTGAGCATGAAATCCTGACGCGTAGCAGGCACCGCGGCCGCCGCGTACGCATCAACATACGTCCACGAAGCGTACTCCCACTCCGATTCGACGCGCGAAACACGCGACTGGGGGTTATCCATGGTGCCCACCTTAGCGGTGAGCACGTCAAGGTTAATGCCGACGACGACGTTGCTGCACGTCAACGTATCCGCATCCCACGACATGGCCGGCGGTGGCGCCTCCGCCTCGAGCGCCGTGATTGTAGTCGCGCAGTCCGCCGAGTTCGTGCTGGAACACGCTTGCCAGTCCGCCAGGTTCGTGTAAGACGCGTCACCCCAGCCAGCCACGACCACGGTGTTCGCGATTGAGTAGTACAAACTGTCCGTGAGCTGCGCGGGGAGGGGCGGTGTAGTCGCGCCAGTGGAGGGCACGACACGGGTGGGCGCGACGGCGTCCGTAGTGGCGAGAGCTGCCATGTACGTGTCGATGGTACCGTCGTCGGCCACATTCACGTTGCCTTCGCAGAACGCCTGTAAGCCGGCAAGGGTCATGGGCACCGCGCAGGATGACGACTGGGAAATGCCGAACCGCACGGGCGAGTTGTAGTTCGCGCCACAGTGGCCGTCGAGGCCGGCGCCGGGAATAGGGAGCCCGTCCTCAAGGCGCGACACCGCTTTTTTTGTGCTCGTCCCAGAGGGGTCGGGGGTGACATAGCCTGCCAACAACGGCGCGCCCACGACGTAGCCCGGGGATCCACTTTTGGGAATCGGCGTTTCGCCGGTTTTGAGAAACTTCACAGAGAACTTTTGTCGGAACGAGTTGGGGTCCACGAAAGGCTCCGTGCCGGTGACTGCGTTCGTCCTGTACGCCCCAACGCCGTCAACTAATATAGCATCAGCGTACACCAGGTCGACAGCCACCGCGGTGATCGTTCCCGCGCCGTCGTGCGTGATTTGGAAGTGCGCCTCCGCGACTGCAAACTCGCAACGTCCGCTAATGATTATGTTTTGGTCGTCAACCGTGTACGTCGCCGCCGGGGACAACGTGCCATCAACCGCGGTCAGGGTTTGCTCGGCCCCGCCCAGGCGCGAGCGGTACTTCATGGAGCTCACCGTGGGTGTGATCGACGCCGGCGCACTTCCTTTGGTGCTTGCGAGGGTAAGGCTGTTGATCAAGTTATCAGAGTTCAACGTCGAGCCCACGCACGCGGTGGCGAGGTTCGCGAGGTTAACGTCGCACTCCGAATACTGTTCGTCAATCGCCGAGGGCAAATTCAGACCAAACCCGACGACGTTGGTGTGCCCACACACCCCGGAAAAGGTCTTTCCGGGAAGGGTGAACACGCCGCCGGGCGAACCCGTAGCGGCGATCGTGTCGTTGACGCGGTATTCGCTCGTCGCCAACGCTTCCGATTTCGCGGTTTCCGCCGCGGTCACGGCGGTGGGGTCAGGGATGAAGAACTTGCCAATCTCCCTCGTCTTCGCAGTGGCGATATCGTCCATAGAGGCGAACCCTGGGTCGGTGAAATACTTCCCGAGCTCAGCGCTGTTGCTGTCCACGATGCACAGCTGTTGCGAGAGGAAGGACAGAGACGCTTCGTTGTTCGTCACGACGCTCAACGTGCTGCTCGACTCGAGGTTCACGCTGGACACCGCGCTGGACGCCACGCAGTAATCCAGTGAAGGCGGTGCAGGGCCTTCGTCCAGGCACACCACGGTCGAGGTGTCATCCGAGCGTGCGGTGAAAAGTTCTGTCTCCTCGGTCTGCGATGAGGCGTGAGGGATACGCGGAGCGGGCGGCGGAGACGGTGAGATTGAAATCGAAAAGGACATTTAAATCAGATACGAAACGGAAAAGGTTGGGTCGGCGGACGTACCGAGCAGTCGTCGTCACAGCAGCAGTTGCCATCGCAGGCGCCTTCGGTGAGGTCGCACACACACGACCCCACAGTGGTGACAATGACGGTAGTCTCAGACGGGTCATCTTCAACGTCGTCGCTCCATTCGGTGGTGGAGATTGAGTACACGGGAAGGGCGTTGGTCGCGACCGTGTCAGTGGGCTTTGTCTGCGCGTCAACGCCGGTGGTCAACACACCCAGCGCAAGCACCAGAGCCAGGGCGTACGCGGAGATACGAGACATCGCGTGCGGTCTCTCCAGTCTGCGCGCCACCCGAGTGGTCGTGAGGAAGCTGCGAGAAGCGCTCGCTTAAACAACAATCGTTGCTCTACCAACGGCTTTTCTCAGATTCGCCCGACGAAGAGCAAATGAACACGCGAACCTCAACGACGGCGTCGACGTGACCCACGAGACGATGCTTCTAGCTCTCGAATGCACGCTCGCACCTGGGTGTGCGCGTTCGCGTTCTGATGAGGCGCGCGTCGCGCGCAGACTCAAGCCGTCCGCGAGAATGTCAGCGTTTCTTCTATTTCAAAAAAATTGCTGGTACCGAAAGATATACGATGGTTTGACGGTCTATTGAGGAGTCATTCGACAATTGTTTCCATCTTTTGTCTTGCTTTGAGCTCGGCACCGGCAGATCGCTCCGCGCTCGCGACCTTCGCGATGTCCGACGACAACCTCCCCGCGGCGCACATCAAGCGGCTCGCGAAGCACAAGCTGAATGAGCTGATGGCTGAGCTCGGCCCTGACGCCAAGGGAAACAAGCAGGAAGGGAACTTACAGAAGGAAGCTCTTGCCGCGTTCAATGAATCCGCCAAGATCTTCATCCACTACCTCACCGCCACTGCGAACGACCTTTGCCGCGACGGCAAGAGACAAACCATCAGTGTGGACGACGTGTTCAGGGCGATTGAAGAGCTGGAGTTTGGCGAGTTCACGGAACCGCTGAAACAGTCGCTGGAAGGTACGTCCCACAAACACAAATCCGGTGTGCCCACCAAACTTTTTCAAACCTTTCACTTCACACAGCTGTCTGACGTCTCTCCCATCCGTCTCGCAGGTTTCAAAAAGAACGCCGCGGCGAAAACGGCGCAGCGAACAGAGCGCGAGGACAAAAAACGAAAAGCGGCGGCGGCCACAGCGGGGGATGACGAAGAGGGAGAGGGCGAGGGTGACGAAGAGGCGGCGTAGGGCGACGCCGCGGCGGAATAGAAATTTTCGATGAGAAATAACGATTGATACGATTGAGACTCTTGTGACGTTGATTACACTTACACCTCACCCCGTGCGCCACTTGTAGCTCCCCATGGCTCCTTCCAGAACTTTGATCCGCTTTGCGATTTCGTCTTGCTCTTCCTTGAGCTTCCCGACGACGGCGGCGCGTTCCTCGTCGGTTTTCGACAACGTCTTTGCCAGTTCGGCTTCCACGGTTTGGAACCGCACTTTCCGCGCGGTTTCTTCCCTCGCGATGAGCTCCGCCCCAGCTGCGGCACCTCTGTCGTCCGTGTACGTGAACAGGTTGTCCCACTTCGTGTCTAAACGTTGCAGCGCCTGGTTCAGGGGCGTCGTGGTGTACAGCACACCCGCGCGCTGCTCCACCAACCCTTCCCGCAACAGTTTAATCATCGCGCCTTCCACGTCGAAATCCACCTTCAACCCAAAGCGCTTGTACAGCAGGGTTTCGCACTTCGTGTCGATTTCCTTCAACGTCATGCTTTTGCCGTTGCTACTCAAAACACAATAGCTCAAGATCATCTCCTTGCACTCCTGGTCCTCCATGCTTTCCATGAGGTGCATCAGCATACCGACCTGCGAGTTGTCGCTTTTGGTTTGGATTTCGCGCGCCATCATCCCAGCGTACCGCGTTTGCGCCGCCATTAGGGCGGTGATCGATTGCGCAACCTTGCCGCCTAGCACGGATATCAGTGTGATGATCTCCTTGGTCCACTCCAAACCCGTGATTAAGGTCCACATGAATGTGCTGAGTGCTACCACGGCCAAAGATACATTAATCAGCATGTCCTTGAACCGTACTTGGATGTTAACTTCGGGGAAAATCATCTCCATGTCAGCCATCGGGATGTCGTGGAAGGATTTCAACACGAGCGGGCCCGCACCGCCTGGCCCGGGTTTGCACCCCTCCATCGGCTTCGCCATCCGGTACAGAATGACAACCTCTTTGAACGTGGGTTCCTGGAGCTCGTGGTTGGACAGGAAGTTTCGGAGAATGGAAAATGGCGTGGGGAGTAAACGGCGCAAGGTTCTCCTCTCCACAGTGCTCACGTCGTGCCTTTCCTCCTCCATGGTGCCGTCCACGCGCACCTCCGCCTGCTCTCTTTTGCTCGGCATACCCTCGTTTATGTCCGCAATCACGGGTTTGGGCCTACCGATCGCGGCTAGCAGGGGTTCCATTAACAGCATCTCAAGAAGCATGTCGATTTTCTCCGCGATGAACATCCCGTTCGCCTTCGCCACGCCGTTGCCGCGCTTGAAAAGCAACGCGGAGTCGGAAAACTGCGTCAGCCCTTGGGAAAGTGCCGGGTTTTGTCGCAACAACGTACCCAACAACTCCTTGTCGAACTTCTCCCACGCGATTTCAATCGGGAGGTTGAACATGAAGTCCTCTGCTTTGGCGAGTTCCCACTCGTTTTGAGTCAACAGCGAGAAGTTGGCGTCCGCCATGAGCGAGCAGAAATCAGTCACAAAGTCCACGGACAAATCAGCAAACTCGGCAGGCGAGAGTTGCGATTCCGTCAACGCGATCAACGCCTCGTTCTGTTCCTGTGCCGCGGTGACTAAATCGAAGTTGCGTTTAAGTTTGTCTCTTGAATCCAAGTACTCAAAGTGAAACAGCAAGCGAACCATGCGCATGAAGTCGTTCAAACCAGCGGCCTCCGTCTCGGGCATAAGCTCCAAGGCGAGTTCCTGAGGGAGTGGGTTTGCGCGCGAGAAAAGAGGGAGTGTGAGTAGGGAGGAACGGCGAGGCGGGATGTCGTCGCACAGCGTCTTTCGTGTCGCAACGTACCTTGATGAAGTTCATGCCCAAGGGAATGAACGCGGAGTTCCTGATCTCCGCGACATTCTCGTTCGGTTCCTGCGAGATGAGAAGGACGATTCGGTGTTAGTTCAGATTCAGATTCCGATCAGATTCTCACAACCACCCGAGAAAAGAAAATGAGAAGCGGACGCAAGCCGAGCACGCACCACTACCTCGGCAGCCATCTCCCTCGATCACACTCCGGAGTTTGCGTAAAACACGGAGCGATCTGCCTGCGCACAAGTGCGCGTCGCGGACTGATGGACTGTACGAAGCCGCACGCGATCCTGCCAGAAGAGAACACCCTTGCACGGATTTAGTTAGACGCGAGAGACTCGAGGAAGATCGGACGCAGGAAAAGCTGGAACCAAAAAAAAACATATTGCATTTCCTCATGATACGCAGCAGAAGGCTTTAATACAAAATAAAACTACACTACCTCCATGCACTTCGTTTCACGCGCCTTCTGTTCTCCCCGGCTCCAGGGGAACCGGTGCGACCTCTAGCTGATTCTCGAAATCGTCAAAATCGGGGTCGGCGAAGCCGTGCACTGGGGCGTACCCCGCGTCTCGCGCTCCGCTTCCAAAATAAGTATCACCCCCGCCAAGTTTTCGTTTTTCCCACAGCATCCACCCGCCGTATCCCCCCGCACCCAACAGCACCAGCCCTACGACCCACCGAAAGAATATCGCCCCGGCCCTTGCCTTTCCGTGGTGTCCGTGGTGTTTTTTATGATGACTTTCATGTTCATCTGGTTTCAATCCTCCGCCTCCGTGTTTATGTTCAAACTCGTAATCCCCATCGCCGTCCGCAAAGAAATCCGCATCTGCGAGCAACCCTTCTGGTCCGATCAACCACCCGAGCATGCCGTTAACGAGCGCGTCCGCGAGGTACTCCTCCACGAATTGAGGCATCGCAGGTTTGGTAGCTGAACTGCCACTGGTTCCACACCAGTGACACGTGTCTTTACTCAACGGCGACGTCGGGCAGTGTCCGATGAACCCACGCGTGTCTTGTGGCTGGTACATGTCGCAAAGCGGTCGGTCGTTGAACTGTTCAAACATTTTTTCGAACGTCCCTGCGGGGAGCTGGGGAAGGTCCTCGATCGTGCGTTCAAGTTGCGCTTTCTCCAGCATTTCAATAACCGCACCGAACTTCAAATTATTCCCGCACGCGCATGAAGCCGTCACAGCTTCGCAGTACTCCTTGCACGGCGACACCAACCCTGTGGCGTTCAGGACGCGCGGCATCAAGCGCTCTATTGCGGGCTGGAAGTCGATGTCGTGTTGCTTCGCCCTCGCGACGTCTCGCAGTAGGGGAAGGAACACCAATTCGACGTGCGTTTGGAACGTGCCGCACTTCGGAACCGCTTGTGCGCAGTAAAGCTCCTCAAGGTTCTCCTCGCACGACGCGCACAACGCCGCCCCGACCTTCGCCGCTTCGTCCCTCATGTCCTTCGTCGGGTCGTCGTCTATTTCCATCATGCTGTCGTGGTAGAACGCGCAATCAACCGTTAAAGGGTAGTTAGGGCACAACGCGTGGTACGCCGAGTTCGCGCTCAAAGCCTGGCACGAAGCTTGGCCGCCGAAGATGTTGCAATTCGCCGCGCCTTGGTCCACCATCTCTTGCCCAAACTCCCGTAACATCTGGCGTTGCATGCTGATGGGCATAGCCGCGAGGAGCTCGAGGAGATCTAAGGGGATCTTTCCACCGCCTGAAGCGTCGTCGCCGAGGAGACCGCGGAAAATCGCGGACGAACGGCGCGCCCCGAAATCAGCCGGGGACTTAGGGACGTCCGCCTCAGCCGAAGAGATGACAAGCGTCGTCACGGCGAGAAGAAAAATTCTCATCCTCGAGCGAGTGTCGGAACCCATGGTTGCTCGCAGGGTTTAGGGTTTAGGATTCTGAGCAAATCCGTGCTTTGTGAGGCTCGGGGGCAGCACTTCCGCACCCCGTTTCACGATGGCGCGAGAACACAGTGCCGGGGGGAGACGGTGTCGACAAGATTTCAACACAGAGATTATCTTGGCCACAACCTTGGACTGCTGCCAGGCGCGAAAACTTGAAATGTTGCCCCGTTGTTGCCTCAGAACACCGCGCACTCCGGGGGAGAGGCGCGAGGCGCGATGTTCGGCAAAATGCAAAACGCCATGTTTGGCGGCACGGGCGGCCCCGATGTCGGTATGGCCCCGGGCGGTGGCTCTCCGGCCACGGGCGGAGGAGGCGGAGCAAATGCGGGCGTTGCATTGACCGCTGATGAGGTGAAGGAGGCTTTCCGCGAGTTCGACCTGGACAAGAACGGGTACGTGGGCGCGGCGGAGATTGCGCACATTCTACAGAGCATAGGAGAGAAAGCCACCGACGATGAGGTTGATGAGATGATCCTCATGGCGGACTTGGACGGTGATGGGCAGGTGAGCTTTGAGGAGTTTTTCAAGCTCATCAGCTCGTTTCAAGGGATGCCGCCGCCGCCGAACTTTCCCGGTGGCACGGGGGGGGCGGGGGCGCAGGCAGCGGGCGCGTTCGGCGCGGCTCTCCCCCCGGGCAACCCGGTGCAGGACATGGAAGCATTTCAGAAGATGCACGGCCTTGACAACGACGCTTTGAAGAAAGTGTACAAGCAGTTCCTCGCGGTGGACAGCGACAAGAGCGGCCAGGTCGATATCAACGAGTTTTGCCGTTTGCTACGCGTGGAGCGCTCGCAGTTCGTGGAGCGGCTGTTTGGGATGTTCGACACGGACAAAACCGGGACGATTGATTTGAAGGAGTTCGTGGTGGGCTTGTCCAATGTCGGCACGGCGGCGCGCGAGGACAAGGTGAAATTCGCGTTTCAGGTTTTCGACCTGGACGGCAGCGGCACGATCGACAAGGACGAGTTGAAGAAAATCGTGAAGGCCACGAACATGGCCAGCGCGAAACAGCTAGACAGGAAAACGGAGTGGCTCATGAAACAGTGCGACGCGGATGGAGACGGGAACATTTCGTACGAAGAGTTTGTCAACCTGGCGAAAAAGTTTCCAAACATCGTGTTCCCCGCATACTCGCTCGCCAGCGGGCTCGGGGGGCTGAAATAATTAATAGTTTGTGGAACGTTGTAAGTCTGTGTATTTGATAGTATTATTACCAGTAGTGTCCGGCAATGATGACCTCACGTGATACTATAGGCCTATACCACATCTATACCTCGCGTCTAAATCTCCTTGCTTTTAAAATATTCTTACCCCGTTCCGAATGCCCGGTCCCCCGCGTCTCCCAAGCCGGGCATGATGTACCCGTCGTCGTTGAGTTCCTCGTCGATCATCGCGGCGTATAACCTCAGGCCGGGATATTTGTCCGACAAAATCGTCAACGCGGGCGGGCACGTCACGACACACACGATCCTGATGTTGCTCACGTCCGCGCCGCGTGCAACGCACTCGTCGATGGCCTGTACCATGGTCCCTCCGGTGGCGAGCATAGGGTCTGAGATGAGAATTCGCTGCCCCTCTACGAATCGCTCAGGAAGCTTGTTCAAGTACATCTTCGCCTCGAGCGTCTCTTCATCACGCACGAACCCCAGGTGGTACGTGTTTGTCGCGGGAAGCACTGTTTTCGCTTCTTCCAAAAGCACGAGACCGGCGCGCAACACCGGTACCACCGCGATTGGTTGCGACGGATCCACCATCTCCACGTTCGCGTTCGACACAGGGCCCTCCACTTCGCCCTGAATCGTGGGGAGCCAGTCCCTGGCGCACTCGTAAATCAACAGCCGCCCGAGCTCCGCGAGCGTGCTCCTGAAGATCGGCGGCGGGGTCTGCACATTGCGCGCGATTGCGAGCCAGTGGTTAATCAAGGGATGAGGCGGCACGAACACCAACATCTGATTGGTGGACGGCGTCTTGCGCGCGGGCGCGTCTGCCTCGGAATCGTCATCATCAGAGGCACGCACGCGGGTAGTATGACGGAAACGCGTGGTGCGACGACCGTGAGCACCGTGGGTAGAGACGCGTTGCGTGCGGCGGTTGGACGAGACAGATGAAGAGGCGTTCGTCGCAACCAGGTTTGTGACGCGCGCGTACGTCGGAAAAGCAGCCATCGGTGGGACTACCTACTCTGTCCGGGGTTCTCTCTCGTTAAGCGAGCTTGGTCCGGCTGAACACAAGAGATCGAGAGCGGCGAGGGCTATACGAGCCGCGTGCGCACGATGAAGTGGTATGGAGGCTGACGAAGCGCGTGGATTGGAGCACTCGCGCGGGCGCCGGCGCTTCGAAACATCGCACTTTTTCCACCTCGCGAAACTGGATAATTTTTCGGATAACAGTTTGCAATCTGGTTCTGTCGCTCGATACAGAGCCTTCTGTGCTCCTTCACGAGGACACAACCGCACGCGCGACGAAGGTTTCGGACTTATTCACGCCCGTCTCACGTACGTGTCCTGAACTTTGCGTTCAGCACCGTATCTTCCGCCTGCACGCGAGCAGATCACGCGCCTCCGATCGTCGCTAATCCTTATAAAAAACAATCACGATGGCTGCCGTTTCCGCATCGCTGGCGACCCCCGCCCGGTCGGTTTTCACCGCTCCCCGTCGCCGCGCGACCACGAGCCGTCGCGCGATGCGCAGCGTCGCCACTGCTGCGGTGGAGAAAGATAGCGTCTCCCTGGTGCTCCTCGCGGGCGGCGTGGGCAAGCGCATGGGCGCTGAC
>MDSY01001932.1_pt1 | contig 29774 bp, 25 predicted proteins | sample 811131 | NCBI WGS metagenome assembly MDSY01 (sample SAMN05326643, study PRJNA326480) | marine metagenome | isolation source: seawater | place: Atlantic Ocean: South West | collected 2010 | reverse complement strand
GCTGTCCTCGGGGCTGGCCGCAGAGCGCGACGCGCGTTGCCTCTCGCCATCATGCGGCGCGCGCTCGAGTCGAGCGCGCGGCGTTTGGCGCGTTCACCCGCTCTGGGACGCGCGCTCCCGTCCGCGTGCCAACTGGACACTCGGGTTTTGCAAGTTGCTCGTGGCGTGGATGACCCATCATCCTGGTCCTTGGCGTCCACCCCGGCACCGAGGGACTGGCACGTGTCCCTTGGCCTCGCCGCGCAGTCATGTGACACATTGCCCTCGTATGAAGTCACATTTGAAACGTTCGCACCCCGTAGTGACCGGAGAGTAGCGCCCCCCGCGTCCCCATCACCAACCAACGTCCCGACGGTTCGTGGAGCGACAAATCATAGCCATAAATCAAAACGCGGTCTTACGACACGCGGGGGAGGCTTCCCCGACATTGGGGCGAATCACAAGGTACCAGGGACCGAGCAAATAGGACAAAACGTTCTGGAGCATGACGAACCGCAAACGTGGATCGACAAAGTGCTCCCAGCCGAATTTGTTCCGTACGCAAAACTTGCGCGCGTGGACAAACCAATTGGCGCGCACTTACTGATGTGGCCATGTTTCTGGAGCGCCGCGCTAGCTGCAGATGCTGGGTGTTTGCCTGACCTGTCGCATCTCATGTTGTTCGCCACTGGAAGTATGTTGCTACGTGGCGCGGGATGCACTATTAACGACTTGTGGGACAAAGACATAGATGCTAAAATATTGAGGACAAAAACTCGGCCGCTCGCCTCAGGCGCCGTCACGCAAACGAAGGCTTTGGGGTTTCTCGCCACGCAGCTCGCGGGCGGATTAGGCGTGTTGCTTCAGTTCGACGACTTCACCCGGTTACTAGGTGCGAGTTCGTTGGGTATGATCGTATCGTACCCAATCATGAAGCGAATCACGAACTGGCCGCAGCTGTTCCTCGGGTTAACAATCAATTGGGGAGCACTGGTCGGGTACGCGGCGGCGCACGGAAAGTTGGATCCCACTGTGGTGTTACCCCTGTACCTCTCGGGCGTGGCGTGGACGTTAGTGTACGACACCATCTATGCGCACCAGGACAAAAAGGATGACGTGAAGGTAGGTGTGAAATCAACCGCGCTGCACTTCGGGGAGGACACCAAGGAGTATTTGGGGGCATTCGCAGGGCTCGCCGTGGCAGGGCTGGTGGGCGCCGGCGCCGGCGCCGGCGTGGCTTGGCCGTTCTACGCCGGCGTCGCGGGCGCGGCGTCGCACTTGGTGTGGCAAATAAAAACCGTGGACCTCGATGACCCGGAGCAGTGCGCACAGAAGTTCAGGAGCAATGCGGGGTACGGCGCGCTGGTGTTCGCAGCAGCCGTGGCAGGGAAACTAGCGGCGTGAGGAGGTAATATAAGTTTTAGCGTCCCAAAAAAAGTGTATCAAAATGATATACCTTCGATGGATACAACCCACGACCGATGCGGGTTCAAGTCTTTACTTTTATCTTTTCTAACCATATAACCATACAAGCACACTCCTTAGATTCCGCCCGCCCTGTCGTGCACCCCGATGTTCGCCCTGTGCACGCCGACGTTTTTTATCGACTCGAGGTACGCCTTCACTTCATCTTTGCAATTCTGGTAATGGTTCACGCCCTCCTTCAGATAGCACTGCTGCACGCGCTCGCGGAGCAGCTGATTATGTTTGGGGAGGGAAGTGATTGAGGTCAGCCGTGCACGGTAGTAGGGTACGGTAGTAGTGTAGGGTAATCCATCTACATCAATGTGTAGGGTTTCTCTTTTTTCTCTTTTTTGATCCCTCGATTGGGGTCATCGATGTAAACTTACCTTCGAGGTTTCCACCTTGATCATCTTCTCCCTGACTACGTGTTCCCGCTGCGCGATCATCGCCACGCCGTCCGCGTACGGGTTCGCGGGGTCGAAGTTCTTCGGGGCCCCGGGGTAGTTCGCCGCTTCGCCGTGGAATTGCTTCCCCATCACGCCGAGTTTCTGTTTTTAAGATTAGTGGTCCTTCACGACGCGCGGGCCAACGCCGGCGAGCTACCCTGGGAAAGGGAGGAGTGCACGCGCGGTGCGACGCGAGTCACGCGAAGAGAGTAGCGTCGTCGTTTCGGACGCGCGGCTCACTGTGACGCACCCACCGGCAAGTGCAGTCTCAACGGAAGATTCAATCGTATGGGATCTACCCTGATTTTGTGGATCGAAGTCAAAAAGAAGCTCAACAGATTTCAGACAGTCAGAAGATCTGGCACCGGGTTGTGCCTCGGGCGCCGTCTTGCTCCTTTCGAAAGTGATGCGTTCTTCCCGCGTCGCCGCCGTCGCGCTGCTCGTCCTGTTCGCGGTCACATACACAACCGCGCAGGGCGAGGTCGTGACGCTAACGGACGATACCTTCGAACACCAAACACAAGCCAGTTCTGGGCAAACCACCGGCGTTTGGTTCGTCAAGTTTTACGCGCCGTGGTGCGGCCATTGCCGCGCGATGGCCCCAACCTGGAGTGAGCTGGCGGCACAAGTAGACGGTACCGGTGTAATCATCGCGGACGTTGATGCGACCCACAATCCAGTCACCACCGACCGGTTCAACGGACTCATCAAAGGGTTCCCCACTTTGTTGTTATTTCGGAATGGGGGCATGTTTAAATACGCTGCTCCGCGGGATTTAGAGTCGCTTTTAAAATTCGCCACAGAGACGTACGCAGAGGCACAGAAACACGACGTTCCCGAGCCCCCTTCGACGTTCACGAAGTACTTCTCAGTCGCTACGCGAGCGTTGGCGGTGTTCATAATAGACGCGCACGGCGCTTTCGCGGCGGCGGGGATGACGGCGACGAAGGATTTCGGGAATGTAGTTTCGGGATGGCGCGACGGTGGGTTCGGGGGTTTAATTAATAGTGCGAAAACATCTGCCGCTAACTCACCGAAAATGTACGGCGCCGTGCTGTTGCTGTTCTCCGTGGTGGGCATTTGCTTCGCCATTCTTTTAGCGTTAATCACTGCGCCGACAAGAAAAGACGTGCCGAGCGAAAAGAAAAACGATTGATTGTTGCTAATAAATTCTTTTCGAACAAACTCCTAGCTTGTATCTGAAAGTACAATGAAACTCCTAACCGAACGGCTTTTCCGGGGCGCTGACTATTACTCCCGATCGCACGCTGTCTCGTTTCACTTCTAACGGCGTGGTCATGCCCTGGTCGCTCTTCCCGAGACCCTGGCCTTCCTTCCAACCCATTTTTTTCATCATTTTCATTGCGGCGAGAGAAATGCCGCCGGGAGTTTCGCGAGGCAATTCACCGCTGTGATTATCAGTCGCATCAACACTCGTATGCCCGTCGTCATCTCGTGCGCTTGATGTGCTTGTGCCAATCGTGGCTCTCCTCAGAAACGCCTCTTTCCCAGTCACGTCTAGTTCGTTTCTGTTCATGAGGTCACCGTCCTTTGCGCGTTTTATCGCGGCCCTCGCCGTTCGCTGGCCCTCCAACACCAACCGTCTCGCTTCCCGGTGTGTATCTTGGGCTTCTTTCTCTTGTTTAATTGCGCGTGCCCTCGCTAGGTCCTCATAACTGTTCGGCACAGAGGGCACGTACTCATCCTCGATCGTGGCGCTCATCGTACCCCACGAAGCGTGTACAGACGGCTCAGCGTCGTTTTCGCTATTTTTAGAGTTGTCTATGTCACCTGAAGCAGGCCCCGCTTCTGCCTTCTGACGCGCTAGCTTCGCTTGCTGCGCCCTCAACGCCGCTGCGTGCGCTTTCAAAGCGTGTGCGCCCGGCAGCGTCGGTGGAGGACGTCTCGTCGGCGCCCTGAGCGTCGCTCCTGCGCCGGACCAACCCCCGGCTCCAGATGCGGTCGTGCCAACCTTCCCGGGCGGTTTACCATCTTCGCCATCCCCGGTGGCATCCGGAAGGGAGTCGAACAAACCCATGGCGCTCCACTCACTCCGCGGCTTCGCGACGACAAGGGAAACGAGTTGGCGCCGCGACGCGCCCGGGGGCGCGGCGGACCAGTGGCACCGCTGAGCGTCGACTGACGTACTATAGAAGTTTTTGGCAAGCTTTTTGGAAACATAGTTCTCAGATGGCGCGCTTTTGAAAAGCAGTCGACCCACACCACGGCGCACGCGGTCCGCGCGTCTGTGAGACCCCGTCTCCGCGACGAGTGCGCGATCGGATCGCCGAGATGTGGCGGGTGCAGTGCAAGCTGCCGGCTCGCGTCGTTGATGCGCTCCGCACGGGTACGCGACGCGACAGAACGCGCGAATCCGCCGACGACAGGCACACGGGATGAAACAAACCCTTTACGCGCGATCCCGGACCGCTCACCGTGCCTCTCCTTCCCCTTCCTTCCCATAAACAGGCGAAACGCATACACGAGGTGGTCTAGACGCTAACGGGAGCACGGCGTGGATATCCAGCGCCCGCAAGGTACGTATCCCGCCCCACGCAGTCCTGTGCCCAACCCGGATCTCGTCAACTTTTTCTTCTCACGAAAAAGATGGATGTCACATTTCAAAACCCCCACCGCCGACCTCCGTCGCTCACCTCACCTCTTCCTGTTTCAAATCCTACAGGTACGCGCGTGGTCCATTCCGGCTGAGGAGAGCCAAATTCAAGGCGGCGCGGACCCTGTCGCGTACGCGGAGTACGAGCTCGACGCGGACGACGACGAGCCGTCCGTAGTTTCCGTCGCGGCGGGCGACTGCGGCGCGACGCTGTGGATATGCGCTGCGCCCTGTGGCAGTGGGAAAATTTCTGTAGCGAGATGTGCTGGAGGAAACACGCAAGATATGGGCGACGTCCAGGTCGGGGCGTACGGAGCCTTTCCGGGTGACGAGGACAATGCGCCGCGCGTGACGTCGATGGTTGCGCAGGCCACGGTGAGCGGCGGCGTCGCGTGCGTCGCGGGGTGCGACGACGGACGTTTGTTTTTAGTGGAGTGCGCAGGTCAAGGCACAGTGAGCTGCGTGGAAATGCGTCGATATGCTTCATACGGCGGAACGGGGGGTCACGTTACATCCTTGACGCCGTCGAAGTGGGGAATGGCCGCGTTGTCCGCCACGAAAGCGGCGTTGGATTTCCTGCGGGAACCGTCCGGAAACGCAGAAGCCGTGGTGACAAAAATAAAGTCCATCGCGTGGGCCCCATCTGGGTCGAACGGCGATTTTCGCGTGTTGGTTCTCACAGACATCACGGTGGAGGAGTGGGAAGTGGACCAAAACGGGGGTGGAGGGTACGGGCTGGTGCAAATGCACCGCGCGTCTGCAGAAATCGCGCGCGCGCTACGAACGGACGCGTCGAGATTTGAGCTCGTTTCCGCGTCGCCGGCGCCTGGTGAGGGCGAAGGTGCTGTGGTGCTCCTCGCCGCATTAGGTGGTGCGAAGCGTCTATCCATGCACCGCATTGAACGAAGACGCGGGAACACCTCTGTGACGCTCGTATCGTCAGCCACGCCGCCCGCGGGTACGGTTCCCGCATCGAACCGCGACGGCGACGCGACTCTCCACGCGGGTGGAGTGCCCTCCGACGCCGCGCTCGTCGTCACCGCCGCAGGCGGCGCTGCGCTTTTCGCGGGCGATAACCTGGACGAGCAGCTGCTCATGCACGACCCCGCTGCGGGTGGCGGGCGCGTGCTCGCCTCGTCAGCGGCGCCGAGCACGGGAGGCTGGTTGATGTTGACTGAACTCATGGGCGTTGTGGCGTATGCGCCTACGCCCGCTGAAGCCGCTGGGTCTGCGCCGGTCACGACGCGCGGCGTCGCGTCTCCTTTGTCTGGATTCGTCCCCCCAGCATCTACGTCTCGTCTGACGTCTTCGCGTCCCGCGACGATGGCCGCTGCTCCGATCACAGTGAATGTCGACCCCGCCGCGGCTGAGGCGTCTGTTCGAGCCGAATTCGCGGCGTTCGCGAACGGCACAGGCGGCGCTCCCGCGGAATCGGGGTTCAGATTGAAAGCCGCGGGCGCGCTGGCGGGAGATGGAAGCGCGGGCTCGCCTTTCGCCGCGAACTCTCGCAATTTGGCCGACGCGCTTCCCAAACACTGGTCTGGTCCCTCCGGCCCGGGACCCGCAACGGAGTCGCACCTCGACGAAAAAGCAAGAAGACACGATTTGTTCCTGCGGTTTCTCGCGGAAGCCGCGGGGTTGTGGAACTTGATCGCACCAGGGGAGCGCGAAAGCGTGCTGGAGCACGGCGAGCTCGTCGCCGCGTTGCTGTGCGTGCGGTCGCTGCACAACGAAGCCGCTGAAGTTGGCGAGATGGATGAGGACGAGGCGGACGGGGCGCTTGAGATTTTAAGGGAAGCGGTGACTGCCGCGGGCGTCGCGTTGCAGGAAAACGACGCGGCTGTGCGTGACAGACCCGCGGCGGAGGTGTGCTACAGCCGCGCGACTGGTGTGCAGAACGCGTTGCTCCCAGCGCTCGCGGACGGATTCCGAAGACGCGCCAGTGTCGCAGCCGGCGCGGAGGGGACGTCGTTGAGGCAACGCGCGGAGGCGCTCGACGCCCTGTCGCGCGCGCTTCTCGGCGCGCTTGGCGCCGCGGCGGAGTTCCGGACGCACCACGCCGCGCTGTACCCCTCCCCTGGTGGCGGTGCCACGGCGCCTCCGCCGCGGTGGAGCGCGGGGGCGAATGCGCGAACGGCGCTTCGCGAAGCGGCGACAGCGGCGGCGGCGCTTCGAGAAGAATCAGCGCGCGGCAGCGCTCCAGAGCTCGCCGCGCCTCTCGGCGCCAGGCTTTTGGCGCTCGCCACGCCGCTGTTAGACGCGTGCGCGGCAAACCTCGAGTCCGCCGCGCCAGGGACGTCGGAGCGTACGATGGCACGGGACGATTACGTCGACGCGAGACGTACGGTTCTTCCCGCGCTTCTCGACGCCGCACGTGACGAGGCTGGCGTGCCCGCGCACGCGGCGGGCGTCACCGCCGACGCCGTCGCGTCCGTCGCGGAGGCGCACTTCGGGTACGAACAACTCGCGGAGGTGTGCGAGGCGTTGGCGCACGAAGCGGACACGGCGCGCAACCCCGGCGCGGTCGCGGCTGCGGCGTCCAGGTTGCACCACTACATGCGCATTCTTCGAGGCGCCCCAGCGGACGGCGAAGGGTCGTTCGCGACTTTCATGTTTGAACGCGCGCGCTGTCATCCGGGCCACGCCGTAACCATCGGCCGTCGAATCGCGGAGACGTTGCGAAACACGCCTGATGAATTCTACGAAGAGCTTGAGACGTGTTTGGAGCCGCACCCGTCGTTGCTTTGGGTACACCAGCTTCGTTCAGAGGACTACTCTGGGGCGGCGCAGACTGCACGAGGTTTAGCGGACGGCGGGGGCGCTTCCCTCGTGGAACGTCGGCGGTTTCTTTCCCTGGCGAAACTTTCGCTCCTTGCGGAAGGCGTGCAGAGCATGGAGCCCGAAATCGTTGTCATCGACGCCGCGCTCGACCTGACTTCGATCCAGAGCAACTTGGCGAGACGACGAGGTAACGGGAACGACATGGATGCGCCGCTTCTGCCTCTGCGGTTAGTGGAGGCGTGCCTTGGCGACGGCGCGGAGGGAGCGGGCGCGCCCGGCCGCGACGACGACCTTCTCGACGGCTTCGCCGTCTTCGCCAGCGCGGGTGAGCAATTTCGAAAAGCAAACAAGTCGCTCCTCGAGACGTTGTGGCGCCGCGCCGCGGCGGAGACGGACTGGGAACAGCTTTCGGAACAACTCAATGATGGGGGTGATTTGGCATACGTCAGGTCGTTACGCGGGACCCTCGTGGCCCGCGCGACCAGGCGGTGCTACCACGAGACGTACGCGGTGCGCCTCGGCGCGCCTTTTTCGCACGCGATGCCCATCGAGGAAGTTTTGGAGTTGCTGGAAAACGCGCTGGGCGGCGGAAACGCGGCGGCGACGGTGCGTGACGCGGTTGGCCTTTACGCGAAGAAAACGGGTGAGGACGAAGTGATAATATGAGGTGAAGTAGCGTGTATTGTAACTCAATTCGTCGTTATAAAAACTCTATGCTGCGGCGCTCTCCACACAATATACCTTACGCGGCGACGTTGGCGAGCGCCTGGTCGATGTCTTCTAAAATGTCACCCGAGGTTTCCAGGCCGACGGAAAGGCGAACCATCTCCGGAGGGACCCCAGCCGCCTTTTGCTGATCCGCGTTCATTTGCGAGTGCGTCGTCGTGGCGGGGTGAATGGCGAGCGTGCGCGCGTCCCCGACGTTCGCTACGTGGGAGATGAGCTTCAGGCTGTCGATGAAGGACTTGCCCGCGGCGGGGGCGTCGGCAGTTTTGATACCGAAAATCACAATGCCGCCACCCTTACCCTTCAAGTACTTGACGTTCTTGGCGTACTGGGGATCGCTCTTAAGACCGGGGTAACGCACCCAGGCAACCTTGGGGTGCGCGGCGAGGTGTTCCGCAACCTTCAGGGAGTTCTCGCAGTGACGCTCCATGCGAAGCGACAAGGTTTCGATGCCTTGCAGGAACATCCAGGAGTTGTCTGGGGAAATCGCTGCGCCGAGGTTGCGAAGGGGCACGGTGAGCATGCGGAGCTTGTACGCCAGGGGCGCGAGACCTTCGGGAAGATCATGGCCCCAGCGGAGACCACCGTATGAGTTGTCAGGGGCGTCGAACACGGGGTGTCGGCCAGAGGCCCAGTTGAACCCGCCTTTGTCGATGGCGATACCACCGATGCCGGTGCCGTGGCCGCCAATCCACTTCGTGAGGGACGACACAATAATGTCGGCGCCGTGCGTGAAGGGGTTGGTGAGGTACGGGGTGGAGAACGTGGAGTCCACGATGAGGGGGATGTTCTTCTCATGGCCGATGGCGGAGACGGCTTCGAGATCGACAATCTCGAGCGCGGGGTTGGACACGGTTTCGCAGAACAGCGCCCTGGTCTTGTCGTCAATCGCAGCTCTGAAGTTCTCGGGGTCCTCCGCATCCACGAACTTCACGGTGATGCCCATGGAGGGGAGGATGTCGTTGAACTGCGTGTAGGTACCGCCGTAAAGCTTACTCGATGCGACGATGTTGTCACCAGCCTGCGCGAGGTTGATGATGGAGTAGAACACCGCGGAGGTTCCAGATGCCACCGCAACGGCGGCCAGAGGGTGGCCGCCCTCGAGCTGCGACACACGAGTCTCCAGCACGTGCGTGGTGGGGTTCATCAGGCGGGAGTAAATGTTGCCGAGCTCTTTCAACGCGAACAGGTTGGCGGCGTGCTCGGTGGATTTGAACTGTGGGATGTAGAGCGGAAGACAGATACAGGAAAGGGTCAGTGTTTGTCGACGTCGTCTCTCGAATGAGAATCGAATTATCCGAAAGAATCGAATTGAGATTGGCAAGGGGTAACAACGACGATCAGGGAATCGGACGTACCTGGAAGGGAGCGGTGCGGTGCAGGGGGACGCCGCGGGGGGCACCCTGCCCGAGACCGTACGTAGCATCATCGCCGATGGGGTTGTACCCCGCATGGAGGCACATGGTGTCGAAACCTGGAGAGTAGACGTAGTGAGGGGCGATTGGCGTCAGCATTCGATTGGGGCGGTGGCTTTTTCTTCCGGAAGATCGGAGAACTGGATCGGGGCTTGCATGGTAAGGGCGGGCGGGTGACGTACCTTGAGGCATGTTGTTTGAGTTTGAGGAAAGGTGGTAAAGGTGTGGAAGAGCTGGAGAGGACTCTTGACAAAAGGTGGCTGAAGACGGTCCGAAAGGTCCGCGCGTTCTATTGTGAAGATCGGATTTCTCGGAATGCGCTTTTTTACAGCTGTTTTGATAATATCTCACTTTTTTAAACCCTGATTAACCCGTCAAAGTTCACGTTTATCAACCGATACCAGCAAGCAGCAAACGCGAGCAAGTCATTTTGGCTTTTGCTTTTCAAAGTGCCTTCCAAAGCTCCGGTGTCTTCACTCTCCGCGCGCTTGAGCGACCCCAGAGCCGTCCGCATCATGTTCGCCCTACCCCAACCGTGAGCGAGAGTGACGTAGTACTCCATGACGACCGCTGTCCAACCTTTGGATCTTCTCCAGATCGACTGGCCGACGCACCTCGTCCCCGAGATTCTCGCCCGGCTGCTCCAGGAGGACTTGCCCTTCGCCGATGAGGGCCTCGCCCGGCGTCGCCTGGTGAAGGGCTCGATACGGTCATTGCGGGAGGACAGTCACGCTGATTCCAACAACGCCGAGGATGACCTTCTCGCGTTCGTGTTGAGGGTGTGCTTGACCTTCGCTGGGAAGCGGTGTACGTCGCCAAGGAAACACGGTGGGCCAGGATCTGAAACCAAAACGCTGCATGAAAAACAAACCAGCGCCAACGCGGGGGCATGGTGCGCGTGCGCCATGCGCGTGCTTTGCCGAGCCTCGTCGCCTGACTACGCGCGTGCGTACCGCGCAATCAGGGAGGCGCTTATTTGCTTCCCTAACCTAGGCGCTACGTTCCTATCAACTTTCGAGCGCGAGGCGACGGCGAAAGGTTCGCAAACAACCGACGTGCCGTTTGACTACGGCGTCTGCGCTTGGCCGTTCGCAATACTCGCCGTGCTTTCGTCCAAAACTAGTAACGACGACATGACGCGAGATGCGATCCGTGTGTTCAACGCGTGTGTTAGGGCAATGTCAACCGAGGAGGTGCAGACCATGATGACGACGTGGTGCGGTAGCGACGAAGCGAGAAAAGACACACTCGAGGCATGTCTGGAGGTGCCCGCAGGCGGCGCGTCGAGAAAAGCGCTCCCCGCGCTCGTCAAAGCGTGGCCGGCGTGTCGGTCGGCTGTTCTTAACGCCGCGCTGTGGGGAATCGCGCACCACGAAACGTGTGATGCGTGGCTCAAGGTTCTTGAAGTCGTCGCGGACAGGTGGCAAGGAACGCTGGACGATGAGCAGGCGCGTTTCACCGCGGAAACGGCGTCGAGGCTTCAGTCCTTACTTTCGACGAGCGGAGCGTGCGCGGCGGCGCGCGTCGCTCGATCAATCACGCGCGTCGCGTCGACGTCAGGCTCGAAAGCATGCGAGGCGGTGATACTCGACGAAGCGCGCGCATCTCTGAGTGGACCGAATGGTGACGAAGCCATGTGTGGGTTATTCATCGCGAGTGAGCTTGTTCGTGTAGGGGAGAAAGAAGCCTCGACGACGCTGTTAGAGTTGGGGGTTTCGCACGGCGACGCGCGCGTGAGGAGACTTGCGTTTAAAATCATCGGCGAGACTCTCGGTGACTCGACGTTGGCAAGAGACGGTATGCGTGCTGCGGTGGATACCATAGGGCTCATTGGGCTTGAATTTGGTGCTCCAGCGGGCGTTGAGGTGATCACTGAGATGACGCGTCTTGCGCTCCGGCAAACACGAGCGCGAACGTACCCTGACCGCGTGGTCGCTACGCAGCTCACGAGCGCGCTTCTCGACGCATTCGCGCGCGTGAAAAGTGAAACGTCTGCTGGGGCTGTGGATGACGCGAGTCTAAGGGCCTTATTGGCATCTTTCGAAGTTCTACTCGACGACGCGGCGAGGTATCCCTCGGATATCGTGCGATACTTTCCAGCAGTCGATACCAACTACCTCGTCGAGCTTATCGACAAGCACGTTACCATCACAGAGATGCTGAAACAGAAAGAAAGTTCGTGTCACGTGACTCTTCCTGGCTGCGCCGCTCTGTTGAATCTCACTCAGATATCGAAGGCATTCGACAAAAAACACATCTCGCACCTCGTGATGATCGCTTCACTTCGCGTGAAACACGCGATGGCACGAGATAATTCCCATCCCGACCTCGATGCGGACGCCGCGCGCGCCGTTAAGCGGTGCGCGTCGTACGCCTCCACGGTGTGGCGCGCTTGGACATCCGACGCCGAAGTCGCGGATGGGCTATCTCTGCTGAAAGAGTGCGTGACGTTCGCGGCGGCGACGGGAGACGCCCGCCAGGTGCGCGAACTCGTCGACGTCGTTACGAAGGAAGATGAACGCGTCTACGCAGCGAAATCTCTGGTGAAACGCGCGTACATCGCCGTCGGGAAGACCAAGCGAGATGCCATCGCGCGCATCGTCGACTCCTCGGGCACGTGCGGCGCGACTGCCGTATTTTGCGACGCCCTTCTCGAACACTTTCGCCGCGCAGGCTTGGACTCCGCTGATGGCCAGCGCGTAGCGTCCGGTTTCATCGATGTCATCGCCGCGCTCGAGCCCTTGACCACGGTTGACACTTCACGAAACGCCGCGGTGGTGTTGAACGCTTCGATGAACGCAGTGCGCGACGTGGTTTTTCATCCACGCGGTATGCCTTCGGCGATCTCGACTCACGCCATGCGAATTCTCGTGGCGCACTATCGAAGGTGTTTGACGGCGAGCGAGCGATTGATGAATTTGTCTGACTTGGTCTTCGAAGCGGTGCCGCACGTCGCGCGCGGTACACTTTTGGATGCGACGCACGCGCTCGTGACAACCTTCGAGACTGACCTGTCACGGTCCAGCCGATTTGCCCGCGCGCTCGACGACGCCGCCGTGCTGGACGCGTCAGCGGCGACGCAAGAGGTGATCAACGCTGTGTTGATTCATTCGCGAATGAAACGAAACGCGAGTGGTTCTGTTAAAGACGAACGAGTGGGTGACACAATCGGGGTTCCCGCTTTCGCGTGCACGACTGTGCGCGCCGCGCGGCTGTGCCTTGATATGACGCGACCGCAATCCGCGAGTTCTGAACTCGCGACGGCGGGCCATGACTTGCGACGCGCCGTCGAGATGCTCCTTCGTCGCCGAATTTTACCCGAGAAGACCTCTCACGCGTTGGAGCCTTGGCACAGAGAAGTATTTTTCGAAAGCGTCGAAGTAGTGGAACGCGTGTTGCGAACCGGTGCGACGCTGGCGCAAAAAGTGCGCTGGAACGATGACTGGCCCGAGCGCGCCGAAACGAAGCCCGTGCCGGTGGAGTCCGTTGACCTGCTGGGAAATCTCGCGACGACCGCTGATGCGGTCGGGGATCAGCCCGTGGAACAAGTCGAGCCAGGGTCCACGAAGAAACCGAAGAAAAAGAAACTCAAGCGGAAGCACCGGAATCCGTTCGTGCAGGCGCTGAGGGAAACCGAGGGGAAGAAAGCGCGCTCTCAAGAGTGGGACGACCTCGAGGATTTCGTCGTGTGTAAGCCCGGTCGGAACTACCGCAAGCTTCTCGGTCTCGGCGACCGCCGCTCGAGTATTTCGCCGTCCCGACGACGGGAAGACGGCGCGCCAAGGCTGAGAATTCACGAGCGCACTCGCGAGTTGCTGTACGAAAAGGCAACGGCGGGGACATTGGGCGAGCCCGATGAAGGGCAGTTTTACAGAGGTACTCGAAACGCGTGGTACTGCATGAAGTGTCGGTCGTGTATGAACCCTCAAAACAGACGGAAGTGCGAGGAGCTCCCCGCTGACGGAAAACCACCGGGGTACGTTGAAGACCCTGAGTACGAGGAGGCTGAGGAGGAAATGGCTGAAGAGGAACTAGCGGAGGGGGAAATGGCCGAAGAGGAAATGGCTGAAGAAGAAATGCCAGAAGAGCAGGTGCAGGCTGGCGGACAATATTAGGAGTAGGAATACACCCACTATAAGAACAGTGGGTGAGACGAAGGGAGGACCAGAGTTTGTAGACTAGTTACTTGTACTCGTAACGCGTCTCCATAAACGTCCAAAAACATTTTTTGTCCTAATTTTTTTAATTGTTACCTGCTCATCAGGAGGATCTCCGATCTGAGGGTTGAGCAACCCACCACACCCGCGTTGACGCTTTGATCGCGCACGGTGACGTACCAGTCCAGTGACACGTGCGGAGGTCGGGATGGGAAATAATAAGAAGGCGTCTTCGAAAAAGAAGGGCTCCAAGCGCTCCTCCGCGAAGGCACAAGGTGAGCCCACACAATGGCCGACGGGCGACGAACCAAGCGCGTCGCCGCCCGACGATTCCACAGGTTTCGAGCGTGGCACCGTTTGGGAGTAGCCGATCTGGTGGGAGATGGAGTTCTCAGGCAAGACGGAAGACCTCCGGAACGAATCCCTTACCGAAGTTATGGCCGCGCTGGATATCCTCAAGAAGGAAGGTGTGATTTTAAGGACCACGATTGCGGCGTCGATGTGGCCTGAGGATGATTACGTGATGGTCCACAACCAGAGAGACTTCGGCGCATTCGATTGTGGCGAATTCTTTCTCAACATGATCAAGAACAAGGAGCAGGGAGACGGAAAGCTCCCGCACCCGCTGATTCCCAGGGGCACCGCCGTCGTCGACGCGTTCGAGATGGGCCACGCCCTACGGTTGAACTTCCCTGAAGAGGGAGGCGTCACACGCTTCAAGATGCTGTTCCGTAGGTTCATGTGCGAGGCAAACGATGATGTCGACGAGGGAAAAAAGTCAGAGAAGTATAATTAGAGTTTCCCAACCGTGGCCGCGCGACTGGAGATTCGATCGGCATTTGGCGGAAAAGAGACCACCCCGGATGAGGTTGATTGCGACTACGTCGTCGCGTGCGTGTACGGCGACGGCAATGAGTCGATTGAAATTGACACCCATCATTCGTTCAAGATCGTCAAGCATCTCAATAGATTGATGGACCGGACCGCCTGCAGCTGCCCGAGGTGAGCGTGGAGCCTCTCCCGGGGAAGCCGAGCGCACAGTCGAAGATACGGGACAAGTCTGCAGTTGCCGCCGCTCATCACCTGGGCGGGTGCGCTCGAAGATGGTAAAATGCCTGTGCTTCCCTCTTTTATCTCGTTCGTCTCCACCTCCGTTCGCGAGATCCTCGGGGACGCGGACAGTGCTCGTGTCTACAGGGACAGGGCAGATGGGAAAAGGCAAGAAATCGTCTTTCCTGGCGTCGCGACGTGCTCGCTGGGCGTGCTCGGCTGCGAGACTGCGCGGAACGGCGGTCCCACCGGTCCCCTGATGATGCTCCGTCGAAAAACCGCAGAGATGTACGAATCCACCGTGCGTATGCGCCAAAGGGGGCTTGGGATTTTGCAGAGCGACTACGATGAAGCGATGCACATGGCAATCAAGACATATAAGGAAATGACGAAGCCCGAGTGTCTGCGTGTGCTGCGCAGGACTCGTTCGTTCGAGGCGCAGACATGGTGTGACTACGCGCTGTGCCTCAAGGGGACCTCCAACTCCAAGTCCATCGACGCGTACCTCAAGTGCATCGAGGCGGCGAATGCGGAGGACCAAAGGGCCGCGCCGAAGGACGCTGACGCCGACGCCGACCCGTGTTTTCCTTCGGTTTATTTGCGCAGAGCTGCCCGCGGCGGCATTATGAAAAGGTTGGAGAAGGAATCTGTAAAAAACGCCAGCGCCGCGCACAGGGCGAGGGGGGTGGACTTCAGCTCCGGCGATGCCATGTACCACGATCGGTCCATGTCGATGGCGCAAACTCACTAGATGGTGAACGGCAAGTATAGCCCCGATCATAAGGGTCTGTACGAGAAGATGAAGCGGGATATGTTCACAGAGGTAGCGGGGCTGTCGAGCTGGCCCGAGGACGCCATTCTTCTGCGGCCGGACTATAACGTTTTCGTGTTGGAAAGTCCGTCGCTGGAGAGGCGATACATTGTCAACCAAAACATGGCCTCTCCAGGGCCCTTTGACATGCAGGTCACTGATGAGCCCCTGGAGGGGGCTCTGGACTACTCCGAGCGCGACGAGTTTTTTGACGACGGCATTAACCCGGACGAGTCTTCCTATTATTGGAAAAAGGCTGTGCATCGGCACCAGCACTGCGACAACTGCCGTGAGTTGTCCAGTGATGTCTACGCGGAAATATCCAAGATGAGGCACTACGCGAAGTGCAAAGCAGCGCACTACCGCTCCAGGGCATGTCAGGAGGAGCACTGGCCGGAACACAAGAAGGTGTGCAAGAAGGTGAAGAAGGAGGAATTGTAACAACGTATGCGTCCGGACGACTCCCAAAACTTAAAACATAACACTCTCAAAGCAGCTAACCATCTATTCTTCTAACAGGACCACGTCCACCGAGTCATGCACGCCCTGCAACAGCATCTCCCCGTCGAAGTGGATTACCTTGCGCTTCTTCCCCGCACGAAGTGTACCTACGAGAGCCTCAAAGATGTTCTGACAGCGATCGTCGGCGAAGAGCACACCGAATTTAACCTGCGCGCGTTAGAAAAACGTATCGGGGTTGGTGTTAGCACTCGGGGGACCCTTCGAGGTTCGTGTGCCACCGAGTTGGAGCGGGATATCGAACGTATACGCACCGAAGTTTTGTCATCAGGTCCTTTCCCACCCAGTCGCTTGATCTCTTCCACGAGCTGTTTGACCTCTGCTTCGACGTCAAGCCCCATCTCGGCGCGGTTTTGAAATGGCCTGAGAAGAGTCGTGAGTTGAGAAAAGGTACGATTCAGAACTTGAGAGAAGGCGTGAACTAAAATGGTATCAATACAATGGACGAGGCTAATACTCATTTTTTCTCCTCTGGACTCTTCGCTGCGTCCCCTGACAGACCGTCCAGGGATTTCTGTGTCGCAGAGAGAAACTCTTCAACTTGCTGCTCCACGTGCGTGGCGCTGACGCGCATTTTCAACGCGAACGTGGCCACCTTCGCGTCTTGGCTGTTTACGGCGTTTTTACACGGAAACGTAAGTCCTTTGCCACCCTCCATCTTGGTAAAGGTCTGCCCTTGCCACATCGCCGCGTTGAGGATGAGCCGGTAGTTTCCTTTCGCGCGCATCACCATGCGTGCACCTCCATCCTTACCACGGTTTAAACGCATCTCTCCCCTGCCCCGTTCTTTCCACGCCCCATGCTCCTTGCCCTCTTCGGTGACAAACTCGTAAAGCGCGCCGTCGGTGGTGAACACGACCTCTTCGTCCTCTTCGCCGGTCGTTACGTTTTCCTGCTGAAGCGAAATCACAGGCTTGGTATCCGCGGGAGTACTTTCGGGGGCGGTATCGTCATCCTCATCACCCCCTGCTTCGTCCGCCGAGGCGGCTTTTCCAAACAGTTGCGCCGGTTTGTTCGCGAAGCCATTTTCAGTGGATCCAGCAGCCTTGGCGAACCCGCCAAACCCACCGCCACTGCTGAACCCAACGAAACCTCCCCCCGAAGCCACGCCTCCGAAACCCTCTCCAGCAGGCTTCGCTGATCCGAACCCACCAAACCCGCCGAACCCGCTAATCGTCGCGGCACCGCTACCAAACAAAGGTACCGAAGCAGCGGCTTTACTGTCATCCTTCTTGTCTGCCGCGGCGGGTTTTGTGTCTTCAGTCGATCCCTCCTTCACAGATTCCTCATCCACCGCGTCCTCAACCGTAGGCTCTTCCTCCTTCGCAACCTTCGCGTCAGGCTTCTTGACATCAGCGTCATCGGACTCTTCGTTGCGGCCTCGTTTGGCGCCAACTTTCGGTTCCTCTGCACCAGCCATGTTGGGGCGCTAGGGGTGTCGCCAACGCGCACTTGGGTTTGAATGAGGAGCTTGCAGAACGTTAAACTTTTGCTTTGCCAAACACTTTATTTCCGAATTTCTTCGCAGTTCGTCGTCGAAAAATCAAACTTTTCGCGCGATGACTCGCCAAATGACGGTCTAATTTGCTCGATGTTAGTTTTTAGTTTTTAGTTTTTAGTTTTTTTCTTGGCAGCGAGAAGAGAAGGCTCCGCTCTCATTTCCATTTTCAGAAGGGCGGGCGCCCACCTCTTGTACTGTGTTCATAGCTGGTTCAAGGGGAGGTGGACGTCTACACTGTACATCGCGGCTAGACTATATACGGATTCACGTCGAAACTCACTCGTGACACTCGCTGTCGTGGGCGTTCATAGGCGCGGCGCGCGAGCGTCGGATTTGTTCGCCCTGGAGGCAACAAAGATTAAAAAAATGAACGACGCTCACGACGTGCACCGCGAACCGCTCCTCGAGTTTGTCGAGGACTGGGTAAATGTCACACGAGGGGTTATAGACGACATGGAAACAGTACCAGGTTCTGTGAACAAACCGGTGTGTGCCGTGACTGCGGCGGAGGAGGATGTTCGCCTCGAGGATCTCGGGGTTACCTTGAATCCCGCTTTTAGTAAGCTCGTCGTTGTTTTCGCGCAGCTCGCCACGGAGGTTGCGAGGCTGCGCAGAGCAGCGGAGGAGACGTTATTTCCCGCACTAGCCATCTTTGGCGAGCACCCAAATATCGACGGGACGGACGCGGGTCTTCCAGAAGGTGAGGTTCAAGTGGCGCTCGCGAGCGCATTGAAGCAACTGCAAGACGTCGTGCTTTTTCTCGAGCAAGTATCCGCGGTTGCGCTCAACGCGTTTGAGCAGCTGTCCGCTTTGTACATCGACATCCCTCGGGTATATTCACCGTTACAAGCCGTTCGGCTATCCACCGCGTTTATGTCACTCGGGGAATCCCTGGGTTTAGCCGCAGGCTTGGATGAAGCGGTGACGGTGAACACCGCTTTACCGGTAGCGTTTGACACGTTTAGACGAATGCTCACTGCGATTCACGCGAACCCGTCGGTTTATTCTGCCGAGGAAACTGGCGACCTCGAGGGCATCGAGTCCACGATAAACAACTTAGAGAAACGTCTTTTGACCGCAAATGCGTTCGATGTACTTGTCAACAAGCTCGTCGGTCTGATGGGAGAGGGCGGACATCCGGAACATTTCTTGAACCAAATGGCGAAAACGGCGTTTGACGGCGTAACAGAAATAACCTCTCGGCTGTTGACCAAGGCAGAGAGGCCGACTGACCGAGTTAATCTCGTCTCGCTGATGTGCTTGGTTGTGTTGCATTCCCGATTGGTGCCTACACAGGTTGACAAGAAGCTGTGTGGAGTGGCTTGGGACGTGTGCAACTCCGCCATCATGCTTCCTGTTTCCAGGATACATTTTGTGCAACCTGCTGAGTTCTTGTACCGTTATCTCACACCTACGGCCATTGAACTTGGTCCGGAATATCCTTTGGATGTGGCACACGAATCGAGATATCACGCGCTCGATCAGATTGGTACTGACTTGAAGAAAGAGCTTTCCGTGTTACTCACGGAAGGCGAGGTGTGGATTGCGAATCTGGAGACGAGCGTTGCGATGAGTGAAGAGAACATGAACGCTGTGCTCGGCCGGCGTATACGCTTGCTAAGCGACGGAATGTGTATTGCACACCGGCTACGAAACCGTGTTCAAGAAACAATCCAGATCCACGTGGAGCTAGAGTCCCCCATGACGAAGGTTGAACTACGAGTGCTCGCGCGAGCGGCGGAACTACTTCACGGAATAAACGGTTCATACAAGAGGCAAAACACAGGGCTCGCGCTCGAGTTGCCGCACCTGTTGGCTTTTGCTCTTGACCGTCTGGCGATGTTAGTCGTGCCAGCCAAGCAAGTCCTCGAGGAAGCCCTTACTTCAGTCGTTTCCGGATGGAGCCGCATGCAAATCACACTCGCCGGAAAGTGGACAGGCGCGGAACTCGCACGTCAAGATGCTGTCGCAGCAGCAAGCCTTGCCGAGAACGTACTAGCGGGACCGTCAACAACGCAGAGGTAAGTAAGACAGCTTGGGAAGCTGAGAAACACTGGACAGGACGACTATAACACGTAACGCGGCTGACAACTTTTCCTCATGTCTCACAGACTGATGCTCATTCGCCTGTGTTTCGACATATTGGCGGACGCGTACGTAATGAGTGATCAAATTTCAGAAGACGCGGATGAGCTCATCGTACGTAACCTGCAAATTAAAAATTCAACGCGCGCTAAACACGTTTTCTTTCGCCGCTGACTTTTCTATTTCTTTAACGCGCAGGACTTGATTGATTTGCTCGCAAACATTGGCGCGCGAGCCAACGACGCGTGCGACACGTCCTTCCTTTATAAGTTCGGTGATTTGTTCCCCGCTTGCTTAGCCGACGTGTACGACAATCCAAATGAGGTACAGCTCCCTTAACAATTAACAATAGCAAGCGTCGAACATCAAAAATCTGACATCTTTGAATTCTTTCCTCTTTATTAAAGGCGCATCGTCTCCCATTGCTCGTTCAAGCGTTCAGCGCGTCAATTGAGCTTTTGAATCGTGGAGAAGCCTCGCAGCAACAGAAAGCGACATTTGAGCAAGAGCTTCTCGATGCTCTTGACGATGAAATCATACGCCCTCTCTGTGCCGACATCGAAGCCGACTTACGTCGACACGTTGACTCTGCTCGTTCGAACGGAGCCGCTAACCTTGAGACGAAGGATATTGGCACGTTCCTGCGAGTCCTCCCGCTGCGGGTCGCTATGAAAGAGGTTGACATTCGGAGTCTGGTTTCACAGTGTTTGAATTCTTCGTTTTACTATCACTCCGCGGTATCGCTTGATAGCTTGAAGAAATGTGAGGAAATGCGTAGCCTGGCGATTGACAAGTACGGGCTTCCGCTCGCGGAGATTGAACTCCATGGACACGCAGGGGAAGAGGGAATGGATGTCCTTGAAGTGATTGGGGACATGCATGTGTTTGTTGCGACGCACAGTTTCAATCTCAACTCCCAGTGTTTCGTTGACAGGACGGCGACTGACAGCAACACCTTCGGAATTCAACATGTCGTAAGCTCGATAAGTACGCATGGCATCGGCGTTACCCAGTCCGCGATTAGTTCCGTCCAGGATTACCTGGCGCAGCGCTTCCAGCATTTCAGCGAGTTGTTGCTCGATGATAAAATCAGGAGCGTTTTCGCGAAGGAAGCCAGGACGTTTAGACGAGAACAATCCGGCATTAAATCATTCAATAGCGCGTCTACGCCCGCACGATCGAATGATTATTCCGTGGTATGTATTTCCGCTACTTGAATTTTTTTGTTTTCTCGTGTGTGTGCGTATTTTTTTCTAACACCATTCGTCCCTTGCCCTGCAGGAGCGTTCGCTTCGATTACTTCGAGATTTTCGCAGGTTGGGTCTCGCGACAGACGGTTTGACGTTTCCTGAACAGTTCCGTCTGCTCATCAGCGAGGTCGGTAACGCGTTGGGCTTCCTTCGCTTGGTCCGGTTGGGCATGATGCACTCCTTCGCTCAAGAGGCTAAGTTTGTCCCTGGTTTAAAGACATCTTCTTGTGCATTCGAGGCTGCTGCCAAGTCGGATGAGATGTCCACGAGCACAACTGAGGCAGCGAAAACTCTGGATTCCAAGCTCGAACTTTTACAGAAACAAACTGCAGAGAGCGTCAACTTTTTCAAGACGCTCGTAGATGTCTTCGCTGGGAAGCTTGACGATACAAACGAAGAGCACTTGAAACATTTCTATCTCATGATACCTCCGTTGAGTTTACACGCGGTGGAGTCTATGGTGTCTGGCAGAGAGAAGTTCATGCAACGCGTTAAGGAGTCGCACGCGGCGGATGATGGATTTGCGCTCGGCGTCGCGTTTCTCCTCCGTGTCCTTGATCAAGGCACAGACTTTGATAGTTTGAATTGGAGAAACACATCGGTGGGCTTTTACACGGATGAGAAAGCGAAACAAACCGCGATGAACAAGGATGACAACGCACGGTCATCCTCAGATGACGACGCTTCGGATGATGAATCGAATACCGTTCGGCTGGGAAAATTTCAAGTGTTGGTCGACGAGTTCGCGCTCCTGCACTTCTGTCTCGAGAGCGCGCGCACGTTCCTCACGCACTCTTAGTCACAAAATAGTCTTGAATGATTCCTATATGTCAGACTTAGCTGCAGGAACCGTTTCTGACGTGCACGAATTGATACTGTGGAGGTGGTTTTTCAATTTTCTCCCCACATCTTTTAATTGTTTGATTTTTTTTTTGTGATTTCGCGTTTTGGTTTGCGATGGCTTTCGGAAATCTCGTTCGGCGGCCGAGCTTGCTAAAGCGATGATCGTGTTTATCCATCGATCACCGCGCTTGTACCGTCAGTGTTCGCGCGCTTCCCGCACGCGTCACCCGTTAGTCGTTCCGAGCCCGTGCTGCTTGTAGAACTCAACGCCGCACGCGTGGTGCATCCCTGTCGTTAATCAGGTTAGCCAACATGCAATCCGCTTTCGCGATGCAATCGCTCGCCCAGTCCACCGCCGCCCTGAAGCCCCGTGCTCGTGTGTCCACGCGTGGCGTCCGTCGCACGGTGAGCATCAGGGCCTCCGCTGACGGGTACAAGGACCACGGGCCCGGTTACTCCGGTTCGGAAGAGAAGCTCGCTCTGGAACCCATCAAGAAGATTCAAGGGACCGTTACCCTTCCCGGCTCCAAGTCTATGTCCAACCGCATCTTGCTTCTCTCCGCTCTCGCCGAAGGCAAAACCAAGGTACTCAACCTCCTCGACTCTGATGACATCCGATACATGGTTGGCGCTCTCGAGGCGCTGGGCCTTGAAATCACGGAAGATCGCGAGAACAACATTCTCGAGATCGAGGGATGCGCGGGCAAGATCCCTGTTGAAGGTGCTGAGCTCTTCCTGGGTAACGCGGGCACCGCTATGCGACCTCTGACCGCCGCCGTCGCCGCTGCGGGCAAAGGCACGTTTGTTCTGGACGGCGTCGAGCGCATGAGGGAGCGACCCATCGAGGATCTCATCATCGGACTCAAGCAACTGGGCGTTGACGCTGAGTGCACCATGGGAACTGGATGCCCGCCTGTTAAGATTGAAGCCGACGGCTTGCCTGGAGGCCGTGTCGAGCTCAAGGGTTCCGTCAGCAGCCAATACCTCACAGCGCTGCTCATGTCATCGCCGCTTTCGAAAGGAGACATCGAGATTGTCATCACCGATACTCTCATCTCCAAGCCTTACATTGATATGACCATTAAGCTCATGGAAAGGTTCGGCGTGGAGATTGGCGTGCTCGATGACATGCAGCGCTTCGAAATCAAGGGTGGGCAAACGTACAAGTCCCCCGGCGAAGCTTTCGTGGAGGGCGATGCATCATCCGCGTCGTACTTCCTCGCCGGCGCGACAATCACCGGTGGCAAAATGAAGGTGATTGGATGCGGCACGGAGTCGCTCCAGGGTGATACCAAGTTTGCGGAAACCATGGAGCTTATGGGTGCGAAGGTTGAGTGGGGCAAGAATGACGTGACCGTGACGGGTCCTGGCGGAAAGCTCACTGCTATTGATGTGAACATGAACAAAATGCCCGACGCCGCCATGACCTTAGCCGTCGCGGCGCTTTTCGCGGACGGTCCCACGACTATTCGCGACGTCGCTAGCTGGAGAGTAAAGGAAACGGAGCGCATGATTGCCATCGTCACGGAGCTTCGCAAGCTGGGTTGTGAGGTGTTTGAGGGGGAAGATTACTGCGTCATCACTCCCCCCACGGACGGTAAGATCAAACCAGGCGTCGACATCGATACCTACGACGACCACCGCATGGCGATGGCGTTTTCCCTCGTGGTGTGCAGCGGAACCGGCGTGAACATCATCGATCCCACGTGCACGAAGAAGACGTTCCCGACGTACTTCGACGCGCTCAAAGAGGTGTGTGTTGAGTAAAGAAATAGAAGTTATTTAATATCAATGTTCAATGAACTACGAGGGAACTACCCCATCAAAGAATACGTTGCGTGCGCGCGGCCTTAAGGTTACTCGATCTGCGTTCTCAAGAAGTCGATCCTCGCACACGTCAAGGTGCGTACGCCCATCTACTGCGGTGGTTGCATTTGTTCCATCGACTGCTGGTTAAGCTCTCCAAACCTCATGCTAACACGAGACGAGTGTTTCAAGAACTTCTCGCAGCACTTGCTCACACACCTCTCCTCATCCTTCTCCAGCGTCTTCCTGCGAAAGCTTTGCACGCACGTGCTGAAGCACTTCTCCACAAGGTTGTTGTACATCCGAAGGCTGTCTCTCGTCTGCATGCCCTCAATCATGGCAGCCATCTTCTTCTCTTCCTCCGGAGATGGCGCGAGCCCAGCCATCGGATCCATCTCGGAACGATATGATCGACTACCGCGCGGTAGAAGAGTGCCCTATCGCGCCGATCTGAACAACATTTGCCAGGTCACGGCGAGCCGCCTCGGAAATTAAAGTGGGCAGCAATGAGCTGAAATTCCAGTGGGGAAGACGGCGCACACTGGTAGATGCGCGTGGAGTGGACGGTATAGACGGCCACTTCGAATGTTGCTACAGTACACAGAGGTGTTATGTGCCAAGCGTCTGGTGCTCGCGAGCGCGTCACCACGGAGACGAGAGATCCTCGGCAACTTGGTGCGTTCCCTTTTTCCTTTCTTTCATGGACTGTGCCCACTCCCGAAATACACCTGTGCAGCTTAGCTGACCCACCGCGCGCTTTCATTCAAAGGGGTTGAAGTTCGACGTCGTCGTGTCTAAGTTCGACGAGGACCTGGACAAATCGCAGTTCCCCTCTGCGGCGGACTACGCGAAGGCGACTGCCACTGCGAAGGCTCTGGAGGTTGCGAATCGTCTTGAGATTGAGGACAAGACCGGCGCGACGCCGTTTATGATCGTGGGAAGCGACACGGTGGTGGAGGCGCCTGACGGGTCCATCATGGAGAAACCCGCAGATGAAGAAGCGGCGATGAAGATGCTTCTGTCGCTGCAGGGTGTGACGCACCAAGTCCACTCAGGGGTGGGCATCGTATTTCCAGACCCGGCGCGGACAGACGGCGTTTTGGTAAAGTCATTCGCGGAGACCACGCGAGTGACGTTCGCGTCGCTCCAAGAGGCTGAGATGAGGGCGTACATCAAAACGGGAGAACCCTTCGACAAAGCGGGAGGCTACGGTGCGTAATTTCTACTCATACAAACGTTGCGAATCTTGTATTACACCGTGTGCGTGTGTGATTGTCCTTTCGCGCCAAACAAACATTCTCGCTCTCTAAATCAAACCAAATTATTCTGACAATTCGTGTCTTCTGTCTCTTTTCCCGCGCAGGTATCCAAGGTCCGGCGGGCGCCTTCGTTAGCTCCATCACTGGGTGTTACTTCAACGTGATGGGGTTCCCTGCGCACAAATTTGCAAGCAAGTTGTTAACGATGATCGAAGAAGGGGAAGTGAAGCTGTGAAAAAATCAAGCGTCGTTTCAACCCGGAATTTGCGGGACATTTATTTTTTTGTTGCCGGCGTCACGGGGGACTTGACGAGCTTCCCGTTGACGGGAAGCGGTGGTGCAGGGAGCTTGAGAATCCCCTCAGCACCAGTGTTAATGGCAAGGGTTTCCGTGGACTTGTCCATCTCGAATGCCTGAAGCTCACCCTTGTAGTTGGTGAGAGAGTAGTTGGTCGCGGCGGCACCGCCGCGCAGGCGGACGAGCGCGCGGTCGTAGGCTTTAGCGGCGGCAGCCTCTTCGTTGTAAAGCCCAAGGTAGATGTGCTTGGACCCAGGCATCCCGATCCTCGCTTCCCATCGTCCGTTCGGGTGGTGCGTAACACCGCGGAAACCGGAAGACCCGCGCGCAAATCCTTGGCTCTGCCTGCGAATCGCCATGACAAGTTCCTCGAGTCCGACGCTCTGCATGAAGGAGTCGAGCTCGCTGTACTTGCTGGCGGGGAAGTTGAGCTTCACCTTTGTGCGACCGCCCTTGCCGCCTTTGCACTTCATCGCAGCGACGTCGTACGCTTCGGCAGCGTGTTCTTCCTTCTCGTACCCCCCGAGGTACATCTGCTTGCCCGTGTCCTTGACCCAGATGTGCGCTTCCCACCGGCCACTGCGCTTGTGCTTCGTAACGCCGCGGTACTGGCTCGAACGTTGCTTTTCGCCAATTGGAGCCAACTCCAGGCCTGGGTTCGGCACCACCGCAACCGCGGATTGCAGGTTGTGAATGTTCCCCAGCTCGTTGACCTCCCCGGGAACAAGTGGCTTGCTCGTAGCACTGCCGCTGCTGTGGTGGTTGTCACAAACCGCTTTGGAAGCTACCGCGGGGGCCTTGCCGTTGACGCCGCCGGTTTTGGCTCGCTTGTTTGCCGTCGGCGGCTTTGGCTTGGCTAGACTCGCCCGCGTGCGCTTCGCAGGGGCAGCCGCGGGAGGCTTGACGACACTCGATTTGAGGATACCGACTTTGTTATCGACCAGTGCGAAACCGCTTCCGTCTGTGATAGCTCCATTGACGGCTGCAGCAGTGGCGCATGCGATGCGAGCGTTGTCCTCGGCGTTGAGGGCGGCGTGCGAACGAGTCTGGGGAGGCTCGTGGCGGGCTTGGAGGCTGCCCTGCAAGATGTGGTCTTGGGAGGTGGTGGGATCTTCTTCTTTCACCACCGGGATCGTGTTGTGAACTCCTCCGTTGGTGTTAAGTCCTGGTTGGGACATGTCGTCGAGGCCGAGATCTGTAGAGGCGCATGGCGAAAGGAGTCACGAGGTTAGAACCGCCCCTCGTTTGGCAAATATAAGCAGGAAAAGGGCGGGAAAGAAAAAGGGTACGCGTGCTTCAGGGCGGCCTCTGTCGCGTGCTTCAGGGCGGCCTCGTGAGGGTCGGACGGGTACACGAGAGGAAGGGACACAGAGGTAGGGAGGTGGAGGTGCTGGATCTTGTTAGACGCACCGAGTAAGTCCGCCTCCGCGAAGAAGCCGGCTGTGTTCATATCCCAGCCCGCTATCATAGCAGGGTCGCCCCCGCCCGGAGGGGGGGCGTAGTTTTGCGGTCCGCCGCGCATGGTAGGCGCGTCGTAGTACCGATACAACACCGTGGATACCTCACCAATAACTTTTCCGCGAGTACGTGTCGCACGGAGTAAGCGATACGCACTCTGCGGTCTGGGGCCCGGCGTGTGCCAAAAGCTTCAAGAGTCGCCAAAAGCTTCTCGATTCGTCCAAGACCACGAGGGACGCAAATCAAGGATCGTCAACGAGGTTTTCTCGGAAGACTCAACACCAAATCCCGAGGGTGGCGGCTGGAAGAGGAGAAGAAGAAGATTTGAACCTGGATTAGGAAGCAAGGAGGCGAGAGGTCGAAATAACATTTTTCGCATGAATATTTTGGCAACCCTCTCGCTGACGCTTTACTCTTCGTCGCTCTCCTCCTCGCTCTCCGAATCTTCCTCCAGCCAGTCAATGAACGGCTTTACCTTTTCCAGGAAGCGCACGTCCAGATCGGGGTCCAGGTTCGCCGCGGCTCCCTTGGCTTGCCCCCACGCGATCACCGCCTCTTCGGACAACACGTCCGCGTCGTACAAAAGCTTGAGCGTCTTGGCGGCGGCGCCCAAAAAGCGAACGCCGCCCGTTCGGTTCACAAACGGGCTCGCGGATAACGCCAGGGCTTCAACCTTATCAATAGCCTTGACCTGGTCCGCGCGTTTCTTGAGAAGAACCTCCAGAAGCGGCCCGTTTGTTTTGAGGTGCTTACTAAGCGAGGCGAGGAGATCCTTGTCCGTACCCGTGACCTCCGCGGGGTGTGGCGACGCGAGCCCCGCGGGAAGCCCGGAGGGCGCGGGGAGCGTGAAGGAAAGCACGGCGGTCGTCGCGAACCCCGCGGTTTCGCTCGCGGAACGTCCTTTGGACTCCGCCAGCGTAATCAACGCCGCCACTTCCGCATTCTCGTCTCTGGATTTATCCTGGAAGCCCAGCATCGCAATCTCCACCTCTCGCTGGTACTCCGTCTGCTCTTTGTCCGCCTCCGCTTCGGCGCCGGGCCCGAGCGCCGCGCGGCGCAAGGTCTTCGTGGAGTAGAAGATAGCCGTGCCGTCGCGACGCAGACGACCGAGAAACTGCTGGAGATCCTCCCACGCCAACAGACGCCCGAGGTCTTCTTGAAGCAGCAAAGTATCCACCGCGGGACAATCGGTACCGTAGATTGAGGAGTAGTCCACCACGAGCACGTTGAGCGGAGGCGCTCGTCCTTTCAGGGAATCCGGCACGGTGAGCAACGCTTGGTTGTACAAGCGCTTGACCATCGGGTCAGTGCCTGAGCCGCACGCGTACGCGATACCCTTGGACAGCATGACGAGCGTATCGATGTCTGAATCAAGCGCCTCGGCGACGGAAACTTTCAGCATAGGGCGCAGGGTGATGAGACCGATTTGTCCCTCGGTGTCGTCGCCCATCTGCGCCTCTTCCTCTTCGTCCTTCTTCTTCCGTTTCTCTGCCTTCGCCGACTCCTTCATGATGCGCTCCGCTTCCTTCAGCTTGTTATTCAGCTTGTGCACATCCTTGGTCCACTCTTCGCGGTCGAGGTACCCGGCGAGAATCATGGCAACCTTTCTCGGGTCGATGCAGCCCACCATCGTGACGCCTTCCTTGGACAGCGCGCTGCGCAGGCCGTCCATCTTGATCGGCGCGCCCTCGCCCGTCGCCCATTCCTTCTTCAGGCGCGTGAAGTCGTCGTACGACAAACCTTTGAAGATGGGTTCCACGGTGAGACGCAACGACTTAACGTCACCCTGGATTTTGTTCCAATCACCGCCCGGTCCTTTGATGCCAAGCAGATCGTTGCCCTGGCGGCTCGTCAGATGACGCAGCAAAAGCGTGGGCAACCGAACGTCCTGCATGATCCTTTGGAACTCGACGTAGTTGTCGAAGATGCCGAGCGGCGAGATCGGAGCTAACGAGTTCTTCCCCTCGGACCACACGTTCAGCGTGGACATGGGCAGGTCGTACGGCTCCAGTGAGATCGTGATCTGCCGTGCGGGAACGGGGCCGCGCCACCACTGCTCCAGGCCCTCCCACGGGCCGAGCGTCGCCGAAGCGAGTACCGCGGCAATTGGCATGTTCGACTGGATCGTGGACACCACCCCGAGCACGTTGGGATCGAGGTGGATGCCCATGTTTGGCTCATCGAAATACAACAACAGGTTGCTCTTGTGGTAGAAGCTCCCTTCCGGGGCGTTGTTCGCCGCTTTCAGAAGCGATGCGGTGGTGTTGAGATCGGCGATGATGATATCAGGCTTACCCGCGCCGCGATCTTTCAGCTTGTAACCCACGTCCGCGGCGTATTCCAGCTGCTGCTCAACCGTGCCTGAGCCGGCGCTGAGCTTCTCGCCGATCGCCGCTTTCGCGCGCATCGCCTTGCGGTTACGCGCTTTGTCGCGAATGGAGTACGGACGACGCACTTGGTGCAACGTACCGTCCCCGGAGTGGTCCCTCGCAGCGGTCCAGTACGGCGCCGCGTGCGCTTCGCATTCCTGCCCGACGCGCTTCAGGACTTGCTTCGTCGGCACCGAGTACAGCAAGATGACGTTGGGGTGCTTCTCCTTTAACAGACGCAGGTGCACCATCAGCGCGGTGAAGGTTTTACCGGACCCGGTGGGGGTGGAAAGAATGACGTGAAGAGGCAGGGGCGGTTTCGTTTCCTTCTCCGCCGCCTGCGCGTTTGCTTCGTAGTGCTTATCCAGCTCTTCTAAAAGCTCGTGCTGGTGCTTGTACATGCGCGCCGTGCCGCCGGATTGCGCACCGCCTTTGTTCGTCCAGTGGTGCATCGCTTCAAACACCTGGTCCTTGATCCTGTTCGAGGTTTGGTCCCACACGATCTTCGCGGCTTTCTCTTCCACGGACCCGGGGCCGTGCTTCAGGGCTTCTCTGCGCAGGAAAAGGTGATCCGACGCTTGCGCTTCAACAACCGCCGTGATCCAACGCAGGGTGAGTTTCCCGTAGTCACGCATGGCTTTGATTTCATCAAGCACGGCTTGCGCCCACAACGACTGCAAACGTTTCTTCTCCGCCTTGTCGTTACTCGCTTCTTCGTACATCTCCGGGAAGCACTCCTTCGCTAACGTTTTCCACATATCCGCCTCTTTGCGCTGGACGTAGAAAAACTCAAACACCTTTTTCGCGTGCAACGCGGGGGGGGCATCGAGGGCGCCGTCCCATGGTTGGATCTCACGCATGATACGGAAACCAGCGCTGCCGCGAACCTTCGCGACGAGGTCAGAGTTGTCGATATCTGCCCAATCGTGGCTCTGTTTTGGGGG
>MDSY01127988.1_pt1 | contig 29828 bp, 35 predicted proteins | sample 811131 | NCBI WGS metagenome assembly MDSY01 (sample SAMN05326643, study PRJNA326480) | marine metagenome | isolation source: seawater | place: Atlantic Ocean: South West | collected 2010 | reverse complement strand
CCAAACTCAGGGACGCCGCCGTGGCTCGGGAGCCCCGATCCGCCGTTCTGTTTCAAAAGCATGGCTTCCGCGGGCGTAATGTAGGCCAGCATGTGCGGCTGATCGCGGATCACGGTCTGTCGGGGTATGGACGCTATGCCCTGTTCCATTCTGTTCATCGGAATAGTCCTCCTATGCCTGATCGCATCTCGCCGCCACGGGCCGCGAAGGTTATGTCGTTAGGGAAAAGCTGACGCGCTTTGTTAATGTCAATGCTACTTATGCCGCCAGACTGAGGTCTTTGTGCCGCGCTACCAGCGGGATCAACAGAAGCCGTCTGGACCCCGCTGGGCGCAGCCGTTCCGGCAGGGAGTGGGAGGGCTCCTATGCCGGAGGGCTGTAGGGAGGCGTCTTCTCGGTTATCCAAAAATTCTCGCGCTTTTTGTAAAAGTTCGTCTACGTTTTCTTCCGCTTCTTCAGGAGCAACGTACTTCTCATAAAACTCCCGTTTCATCTGTTCTTGTCTTTCAGGAGTTACCGTGAAACGCTTTCTGTCGCCCATTAAAAAGTCGGGCTTCTCTGTTATGACGCTTGTTTCTTCCTCGGGTTTATCTTGAACAAGTGCAGGACGAACTAACCTATAGGCAGAAGAGGACGGCTCTAAAAAGTCCAGCATAATGTTGTACGCTTTTAACGCAAACGAGGCTTTCTTTTCAGGAGTTTTTGCCTTTGCCAAAAGAGCCCCTAAAAGTTCTGGGTCTTCAAACATTTTAGTAAGCATGGTCATACGAGCAACTTCTGGGGCTTTTTCCAAAAGAGTTCTGCCCGCGTTTCTGGCGGCTTCCGCAGCACGTCCCGAAACAATTAAATCTCCCGATCCTCCGGGCCCCACTAAAACGTTTCTAGCGCGAGTTCCCGCGGAAGAACCTAGTATAGACAAGGCAATATCTAATCCCGGGCCCATTTTTTTAACCAAGTCTTCAAAGTCTTGTGCGTCACCGCTCATCAAGGTTTGTTCATACTTAGCCATCTCGCCCAACAACTTTTTCATGTTGTCAAGTTGACCCGCCGCCATAACGCCCTTGCTCTCAGCCCACTCTGCCACGCTCACGTTGTTTTGAGAATTAGGCAGAGGTTCAAAAAAATTCTTGTACGCCGCGGTGGCGCTCCAAGCTCCGTCGTTTGCATTCATACCTGATTTGGACAACACTTCCTCAATTAAAGAAACCCTAAAACCCAGCAAAGCTTCTTCGCGGTTTATTGTTGTTCCTGTTGGCTCAACAATTTTTTTACCCGCGGCATCTTCAGTAATTTTAACTACCGAAGTAGGCCCCTGTAAGGCGGAGTCGAAACCTAAAACATCTTCAGAGGTTCCGCGTTGAAGGTCCGTTGTAACTCCCTCCTTTCGCATAGGATCAACTGTGAGATCACCGAGAGGCTTCTTTTTAACGTCTAACTGACCGATTGCCAGAAACAATCTGTTTAAAGATTCAATAGGTCTTTCGTTAGAAGGCCGCAGCGCCTTATTTATCGCGGTTGTTGGATTTTCCGTTCCACCTAAATCTAAGCCATTAGACTTCATCAACTGGTAGAAACTACTCTGGGCTTTTACCGCGTTAATAGATTGTTTAGCTTCAGCCGACGTTTTGTCCAAAAGTACGTTTAGCCTGCCCATGTTACTTAGGTCAGCTTCCAACGCAGGAAACGCCTTTAGCATTAAAGCGTTGTTGTCTTGCTGCATCCACTTCGCCAATGAGGTTGGAGTAACTTTTCCAGTAGTTTCGTCTATGGCGTTTTCGCGAATATTTCTAAGAACGTTTTCTGTAGTTCCGCGAACCGTGTTTGACGTACCCAAAACCTTTATAGACTCTTCGTATAAATCAGGCGCAACTTCGTCTAACAGGGACTTGTTAGCTTTTAACCATTCTTCATATTTTGGCAGGTCCAGCATTTCTGACTCAGGGTCTATTACTCCTTCAAAGCCTTCCCGAAGTTTAACTACATCTGGTCGGTCAGAAGTTTGAGCCCCAAACAAGTTTCCGCGAAGCGCGGCATCCAACTGACTACCATCAATTAAAGTGCTTAAAAGCTGTTGTTGTTGGAATTGACCCACTTGATCCAGTTGTTTTACGTGCAGGTAAGCTAAGTCAACACCCTGTAACTCTCGTTTTAATAATTCCGGTGCAATTTTACGGGCACCTGATTTATCTGTTGCGGACAAATCCCCAGCAAAAGTTCGGGTGTAAGCGTCATTAAAGGCGACAGAATAAGCGCGGGCCGTGTCGTATGCAAAATTTACGCCCTGCGGAAAACTCTTTAGGTCATTTAAAAGAGACTTAGCAAACCCGTAAGCAATATTTGCACCACGGGCATCTCCACCCGCATCTAGTTTACGCCCAAGGGCTAAAGCTGTGCTACGCATTTGAAGCACTTCTTTCGCGGACAACGTTCCTACGTCCGCGGTAGACGTTGCAACTTCGGCAGCGGCTTCAGAGGCCGCAGCGGGTGTTGCGGTAGAAGGCAGTAGTCTGGTTTTAAACAGTTCAGCCTCTCCACGAACTACTTCCAGAGCGCGGGCTACAGACTGAATAGAGTCAACATCATCAAACTCTTCTAAGAAATCGGCAGTGGCCGCGTCAACTTCTTCCGCTGTTTCTGATCTTTTCAAGCTTGCTATAACGCCGTTTACTTTTTCGTCTAAATTTAAGGTGCGGTGCCTTAACATACGGTCATTACGTTTAGCGTTCTCGTACCCAGACCTGTATCCCGTAATGTCGGATTTAAGACTTTCTATTTGTATTTCATTTACACCGGGAATAAGTTCTGGTTCCGGCGTAGCGGCTACAGGCGGGGTATCTAAGTTGTTTTGAATAACCAGCAAGTTTGCATAAGCGTCATATGCTTTTGCAACTTCCCTACTTCTGGGCGTACTTAACTTTCCCAGTTTGTCTGAGGATATTGCCTTGAACGCCGCGGCTTGTTCTTGAGGTGGTAGCTGAGAAACATCGTTAACGGCTTTTTGAAACGCCGCTTGAGCTTCAGGAGTAGCCGCAACACCAGCATAAAGGTCTTGAAATTTTTCCCGCGCTTTTTGTAAACGCGTGTCTACAGCAACGACAGCTTGTTCGCCGCTTAAATTAAGCTCATCTGTTTTACGGGCGACAAAAGCGCCTAACGAGGCGGTTAAATCTTTGTCTAACGGAACTTTAGCTTCTTTAACTAAGTTTGAAACGTTTTCGTTCCAATATTTTATAAAATTAGGGACTGAAAGAGGTTTACCTTTTTCGTCTATAAACTCGCTTATTTCTACGTTTTCAGGTATTCTTTTCCATAGGGCGCGTTCGCGGCCTCTGTCCGCCTGAATAAGTTCGTCAAACAAATCAAACATCTTTTTCGCTTCGTCTTTTGACGCCGCGACGGGCACACCCTTAGCGTCTTTTTGAATGCGCTTAAACGCATCGTCTAACTTTTTCCGTGCTTCATAAACGCGCTTGTTAATAGAGGCTTCAAAGGTGCCCTCCATCATTGCCGCGGCCTCTTGCACCGCGTCACGGTCCCCCGTAGCGTACAAACCGCGTATCTTCTGACGAATGCCGTCCGTTATGGCTTGTTGAGCCGTGGCCCGCTGACCCTGCAAGCCGTTACCAACAAAATTTAAAGCTCCTTCTAATCCTAGAAGAGTGGCACTTAGAGATTTAGTGCCCGCGGTAGGCTTAACGGGACTTCCGTCGGAATCTAAAAGGTCACTAAACTCCCGTGAGCTTAACAATTTTGCAACTTCTTTGGGGTCTTCTCCGGCGTCCTGCAAAGCCTTAAATAGCCAATCGGCTATCTCCAACTGCAATTTTTCCTGCCGCGCCGTTTTAGCCTTGTCTCTAAATTCCTTACCGCCAAACACAAACCCCTGTACGGACTTTCGGCCCTTGTTGAGTTGTCCAGCAACGTAAGGCACCTTTTTAGTTAGAACATCGGCGCTATAACCGCCCAACAAACTGTACCCAAACTCCCGCGCAAATTCCATAACAGGGACCGAGGGGTCAAGTTGACTTTGTGCTTGTGCTAAACCTGCTCCAACATTAGAAGCGACCTCCGCTAACCCGTATGTAAAAGGGGCGGCTTTGGAGGTTTGCGCAATGCCCTGTAGCATGGATTCCGCAGCAGCCAAGGTGCCTTTTCCAGTAGCCGTTGGCGCGTACTTGAACAGCTTACTTGCTTGTTGTGCCGAATTTTTTAACATCCCACGCGTTAGGTCGTCTTTAATTAACTCGTAACCAAGACTTATGTTTTTGCTCATAGCGTAAGGAATTGCAGAGTAACCAAGACCTTCGGTGCCGCCTTGCCCTAGCTTATAAAGCGCCTCGGCTTTTGGAAGAAGCGGAACATCGGCCCCATAGGTAAGTTCTTTTACTTTCTCGCCGCCAAATCGACCCGCTGTTGCGGAAAAGAGGCCCGCAATAGTGGGCAGTGCAAAACGAGAGACGCCTTTTTGTACGCCCCTAAGATACGGACCAAAGGCGCTGCCTTTGTATTTTATTTTATTTAAATAATCGTTTGTAAGTTTAAAACCTAAACCAAAACTACCTGCTTCCGCCAACGCGGGAACTATTTCTTCTTTAACACCTAGAGCGATTGTGCCCAGTTTTTCACTGCCAAAAAGAGTGGGCATCCTAATAGGCTCACCCTCGGTGTCCACAGAGAACGATTCAATTATGTCCATCGGCGTCATGGGAATACCGTCGTTAAACGCCCCAGCAAAGCCCTTCCCTGTTGTTAAACTAGGGTAAGAAAACCAGTTGGGGTCCTCTGGAAATTCGCCGCTAATCGTTGTGGCAATGTCTTGCGCGAGGGCCGAGGTCGGGTCTGAAACGTTTTCGTTTTTGTAAATGTTTGTTAACTGGCCCAAAGATTCCTTAGAAAACGTTAACGGTTCAGGCATACCTCTTGCCGTCAAATTTTCTTGTATAGTCCCCCCGAGGTACGCCGGAGAGGGCTGATAATCGGGTGAAGTAGAAGCAAACTTATTCTGTTCTTCAGCCATTTATTTAGCCCCCTCTTGCGTCTTTAAGAAGTTGTTTCTTTTTGTTTAAACGCTCTATGGTTGTTAGTCCGTCGGGACCACGCGTGTCTTGCGAGAGGGCCGCGTTGTTACCCTCCGTTGGGTTTTCCCCAAATCCAATTACTGGCCCAAGCATTTCTTGTAGGCGTCCTATCTCGTTTACCTTGTTTTGATACTTTGTAATTAAGGTCTTTTCAGTGCCCTGCGGATTAGCAATAATTTCCAACAAAGCCCGTTTTTCTAAACGAAGCTGTTGTCCTAAAGATATCAGCTTGTTAGCTTCAGTTTTAGGGCTGGAAAGAAGTTTTGCTGGATTAGGAAACAACGTCCCCAACTCTTTTGTCTCGGCATAAGCGGGTCTGGCTACCTGCAAACGCAACGCGGAACGACCCAGTATTTCGGTTAATGAGGAAAACTGACGGGCGTCAGTAATGTCGCCAAATAACCTGTTACTGAGTTCTGGGGAACCAAGAGGGCCACCTAAAACTACATCAAGCCCCGCCGCAATATTCGACCAAAAGCCCGTACCCTTTCGAGCCTGCTGGTAAGCGTCTCGAACACCGTTTTTAATTTTTAAAGCTATTTGAGCGTCATTAAGGCCCTCTAACCCGTTTAGCTTAACAAACTCTGCACGGGCTTCCGGCGACATGTCCGTAAGGACGTTACTACCGTCCACCAAAAGATTGTCGATAAGAACTTGATCCATTTTGGCAAGACTAGCCAAGGCGCTTTCGCTTCGGCCTTGAACCTTTTTATACTGTCCAATCATTTGATCGGAAACGCGAACCGCTCCAACATCGGTTAGCAAACGTTGTTTTCCCGTTTCAGGATCAAGGAATGTGCGACTGTCATAAGACGTTATGACGCCTACATCAGATAAGAACCCTTGAGCGGAGAATGTTTTGGTTGTTCCAATGCGGGTTATTTTTCGTCCGTCGGCAATGGCTTTGTCTACGACGGCCCGTCCGTTAACCGTGTTTGCGTCCGCGGGAGCAACGGAACCGTCGAGCATTTCAATGTCATAGAAGTCTGGCGCAGGAATACCTGTTTTTAAGATTTCTCTAGGCTCTTTTCCCGGTATAAGTTCATACAGCTTGTTGTCATACTCTTTAAACACACCCTGTTTAGGTATCGTCATTATAGGTACGGGTTGTCCGCTGGACAGGTCCACAAACTGACCCTCAACAATTTCATATTTGGTGCGCGGGTCCTGATACACAATCTTTGCGTTAGTAGGATCAGTAGTATCTATGATTGTACCGTTGATGTTTGTTGTGGTGGTTTTTCTCGTATTTATACTTTCGCCATCTGGACCTTTTACTTCTATACCTTCGCCGCTGGAGAAGTCGTAAACTGTGTCACCCATAACACGAATGTCGGGCTTGTCCTGCAAGAGCTTGAGTTTAGCTTCAGAAATAAGCGCTATTCTATTGTTATGTTCTACGCTGGCAGATAATTTTAAGGTGTCCTGAAGGAGTAAGTCGGTACGGTGTTGTTGCAAGTCAGCCTGTTGATCCACGGCAAGGTTGCCTTTGTTAACAGCCAAGTCATACATTCTATCGCGGTCAGCTTCCAAAGAAGTTTGGACAGCTTTAGCGTCGGCAACTTTTTCTTTTGCCAACTCAAAGTTACCCTCTTTGACCGCCATATCTTTTTCTGCGAGAAGCTGATCTATCTTGGTGTTGTCGTCCGAAACCTTGTCACGAAGTTTGCTGTATTCCGTAGCATCCTTTTCGTTATCAAACCTTGCTTGATCCATAGTTTGATTAAAGGTTTGTGCCGCTTTCAACCTGTTTTCAGTAGCCTCTCTAATTTTACGGTCAGCCTCGTCTCTTTCCTTATTATAAGCAGCCAATGTTGTGGCTTGTTTTTCTTGAGCCGTTAAACGCTTACCTTGCAGGTCTTCGCGACCCTCTATTTCTTTGCTAATACGTTCCAAAGCTAACTTTTGATCCAGTTTTGCCGCGGCACCCGGATCAACAATAAGTGCTTTAGTAGCTTCAGGAAGCTCCTCGTATATATCTCTCGGAACACCGTTAACACCCTGCGGATCACCCAGCATAAGACGGCTTTTTTGGTCATCTGTTAGTGTGTTATAAACATCTCTTGGAACACCTTTGACGGGTCCGTCCGCAACTCCAAGAACCTTTTCTTGAGCCGATACGCCTAGATCATCAAAAATATCCCGCGGAATACCGTTAACACCTTGTGGATCACCTAAAAGAACTTTTCGTTTATCTTCGTCTGTAAGTTCGTTAAACACTTCTACTGGAATACCTTTGACGCTTGACGCAGGCTTCGCCGCGGCACCCAACACGATTTTCTTAGTGGTTTCTGGCAATTTGTCATAAATATCTCTTGGAATGCCGTTAACACCTTGCAGATCACCCAACATTACGCGTCGTTGTTCTTCTTGCGTAAGCGTATCAAACGCCGCCTTCGGTATTCCTTTAATAGACTCAGCTACATTAAGCACTACTTTCTGTTCTTTTTCAGATAGATTGTTGTAAATGTCGATTGGAATGCCGTTAACGCCTTGCGGGTCACCCAACAACAAGCGTTCTTGTTGTTTTTGTGTGAGCGTATCAAACACCGTTCTTGGAACGCCCTTAACGTTGCCCTCAACCGCGCCGATAACCAGTTTTTGTATGGCTGGATCAAGTCCGTTATAAATATCTCTTGGAATGCCGTTAACACCTTCTTTACGACCCAAAACAATTTCTTCTTTAACCGTATCTGAAAATGTATCAAAGATTGCAAACGGAATGCCTTTAACAGGGCCTTTTATTGCTCCAACAACTAAATCTTTAGTCTCCTGTGGAAGCGCGTCATATATATCTCTTGGAACTCCGTTAACGCCTTGCGCCTCTCCAACAAGAACTCGCGTTTTAACGTCCGCGGAAAGTGCGTTAAATATTACCGCCGGAATGCCTTTAACGGGTGCCTCCACAATGGTTTCTACTTTTAATACTATTTTTTGTTGGTCTTCAGGAAGTTTGTTGTAAATAGACATGGGAACGCCGTTTACAGTAGATTCTTTGCCTAACAAAATAGAGTCTTGCGTCGCTTTAGGTAAAGTTTTCCAAATAGACATGGGTATGTCTTTTATAGATTCTTCCTTTACTTTTGCTTGTGCTAAAGCCAGATTGTCCGCCGCAGTTTTGTCGGACACCGACTGTTGAAGGCTGGCCTGTAGACCCGCCATACGCATCTGACGGTCTTCGGCGCGTTGTGCTTGTTTCGCGGACAACATACCCGCAGCACGTTCCCCAATCCGTTGTGGAAGTTGTGTTTGCGCAGCCGAATTTGCCAGACGCTCTGCAATAGAGCCGCCTTGTGTATTACCCGCAAACTGCAAAGCAGCCTGTGAAATGTCAAACAACATTTGCGCTTGGGACATATTACGTTGTTCTTCAAGGTCCGCGGCCCGCGCTTCGCTGTCCATAGCGCCCGCAAAGTAATCTTGGTACGCTGAAGCATCACGATTTGCCTGCGTTATAACAGGGTTCAGGGATTGTCCGCCGCCAGCTTTAGCTTCGTCTCCGGCTTGGTATCCTCGGACCTCTACGGGCCCACCCTGCCTAAAATTTACAGGGGGAGTGTTGCCCGCCTCCATCATTGACTCGTCAGCTTGGGCCATCATCAAACCACCGACCCCCTCCCCCATCTGACCTTCCATCGAAGTATCTCCGGCTATGCCCTGCATTAGCTCACCAATGCCGCTGTTAACCGCTCCCTCTTCCGTCATCATAATGGCGGGCTGCGTTAGCGCCAAAACAGACTCCGGCGTTTGCCTCGCGTCTTGCTCACCTACAATACTTCCAAGTTCCGCGTACCGCGCTTCAAGGGGCTGTTCGTTGCCGCGTATTCCGTCGATTAGGCTTTGGTAATCCTGCGCCCCGTCGATGTTTTGCATAACGCCTTCCGCGGCCATCATGCCCATCTCTTGGCCCTGCGCTTCTGCGCCAGCTAGAGCTTGCTCTGGTCCCATAGGGGGTGCCGCGGGCGGCATCATAGGGGGAGCCATCGGTGGTCCGGCTGGCGGCATCATGTTGGGGTCCATCATAGGTGGACCGCCCAGTGCCAAGCCTTGTACGCCTCGGCCTATTAAAATATCTTTTCGACTAACGTCTCCGCTACCGTCCAAATCAGGGAACGAAGCCGCTCCGCCTTGGCTAAACATCTGACGCTTCATTACGCTACGATTCATCATTTAAAATAACCCCGCCCGTTGTGCGCCTGATGCGGCGGCTAGTCCACTTATACCCAAACCCATTGCAGTTTGGAAGGGTGAAACTTGCGGAGCCGAAGCCGCCGTAAGCGTTGAAGACCCTGTTGGTGTGCCAGAGTAAATATCCGACAAGAAGCCATACTGTTGATAAGGCTGTGTATAACGCTGCAAGTTGGTCAGGCGCGTTGCATCCAAACCAGCTTGAGTAATGCCGCGCTCTGTCGCACCCGTCGTCATTAGGTTCTGTATGTCCTGAGTATTTAGGTTTGTGCCCATTTCGCCCAGACCCGCTTGCTGAATGCCAAGACCGCCTAGCTGTTGACCCAACTGACCTGTTTGTGCGCCCAAAGAACCGAGGCCCGCGCCTATCTGTCCGGTAAGCTGGCCCAACTGTTGCTGTCTACCCATACCAGACTCAAACGCACCCATTGCAGCTTGCTGCGCGTTCTGGAAACCAGCCGCCCGCATTTGAGCCGCAGTGTCGGCCTGTTGCTTCATAACGTTTCGGTCTAGCTCAGATTGTGCAATCTGACCGCGAGAACCACCGAAGGCCCCTGCGCCAACCGCTTGAGCCCTGACGCCCTGTTGCGCTATGTCACCCTGACGACGAATGTCCGCCAGAGTGTTGTCGATGACCTGATCTTCGTAAGGGTTCATAAAGTTTTGGTAACTGTTAGGGTCATACATAGCCCCAGTACCCGCCAAAGCACCAATACCGCTTTGCAACGCCGTCGAAGCGTCACCCATGTATCCGGCAGCATCTGTTCCCGTTAGGCCCGCAGCTTGGTCAATCGTTGACGAACCCTGCGTCAGAAAGGGCTGATATGCACCCACGCCTGTTTGTGCCGCGGCAATAGAAGCCTGTTCGCTGGGACTAAGCCCCGCTACCTGATAGTCAGGCGGTGCATCGCCGCGTTCAATCTGACCTTTGATGTATTTCTGCACATCGCCCAGTAATCCCAGACGGTAAGCCTCAATCGCGGGGTCTTGGCGATTGACTACATATTGGGTTGTTTCGCTCATGCTACTGCACCCCCTTCAAAGGCTCTCATCATATCGTACATCTTTCTAACGCCGCGCTCTCTGCTACCGTTACCCGCTCCGCGGACGGCCTTGGCGTTCATTACAAACTCCCCGTCAGAAAGCATGGCTGGAATGCTGTCGGAAGTCTCGGTTCCGGGGCCACCTATGTAACCCGTCTTGCGTGGGAAATTCTGCATTTCGCCGCCCGCAGCGGCTGTTTGGACAGGCTCAACAAATTGCTGGTAAATCGGTTGGCGGACCGTGGGCACCATTACGTCATACAAAGAGCGGTAAGACGGGGCTCCGGGTACTCCGGTTGTATACATCTCGGGGTTCGCTGCCAAGCGGTCCTCGGCGGGCGAAGTGCTGTCGTAGGGGTCTTCAATCTCTTCCGCGGGTATTTGATCAAAGCCACCAGCTAACGCTGTTACACCAAGTCCAGCCCCGATTGTTGGTAGGAGCTTTAAACCGCCTTTGACGGCTTCTTTAGACATGTTTTTAGCAAGGCCCGAAAGAACGCTGTCGTCTACACCCGCAAACTTAGGGTCAGCTTTAAGCTTTAAAAAAGCTTCGTCTACGCTAACACCCTTAACGTCAGGATTTGTAAAGAAACTTCCGCTAGTGGAAGAGCCCGCGGGTATTCCATCAGTTGGATTAAGCAGTTTATCTGCTGTAGCGTTAGCGTTTATAGGTTCCTTACCTAAGAAGGTGTCCACAGGGTTGCTGCTACGATCAAAGAACCCAAAACCTTCGCGACCAAACTGCCCCTCACCAGAAAAGAACCCTTTGTTTGCGTTCATGTTCCTAAAGCCCTGACTAACGCCACCAACCAAGCCGCCCATAATGCCCGCCTTTAGGCTGTCCTTAAAGTTGTTGCCCATAGCAAGAGAACTAATGCCAGAGCCCAAAAACCCTGAAGCTATTGCACCCATTCCGGGGAATAAAGCGTTTGCTGCCAACGGAATAACAATAGGCGCAGCCATCTTAACGATCTTCTTAACGCCGCTAATAATCTTCTTCAGAAAAAACTCTTTGTTACCCGTATAAGGGTTTACAGAGTTAGCCGCGTTGCCAACCGTGTAACGCGACATGTCCATGTCATTGTCACTAAAAACCTCCGCCATAGCGTTCCTGATCCGCGGATCGCGGGCCATGTTCCGGTCTATGATAATCTCGTCACGATTAACGTGAGCCAGTTCCGTATCACCGTTACGGCCCATCTGAGCCATGCGGTTTGCTACGTCGCCCATAGAGTTAATGCCGCGAGGTTGACCAAACGCAAGTACGTTGTCAGGCATTTCATCCATGTTAGAGGTTAAGAAAGACCCCACCCCGCCCTCGGGAAAATACATCTGTTCTTGCATCACATCGCCCCTTTGATCTGGACTGTATCAGACCGATTAAAACTTTTCCATGTATTTATCATGTGGTCACCGTCACGGTGCCGACCAAACCACTTCCTAAAACACCCGCGGGAAACGGTTTAAAAGGTAATGGTATTCTTAAAACACCGTCAACAACAAAAATAGAACCTTCTTCTAAACCCGAATCATTGCTTGGCAATTCGGTTAGAACTAAAGTAGTGTGTCTACCTTCTCCGGGGTTTTGCATTTGGTCTAAATATACAGCAAAAGACCGAATAATTTCATTAAAGTACGACTGTTCGTATCCCTGCGGAGGAATCGGGAAAAACGGGCGAACTAGATTCCTAGACATTAACGCCTACCGTCCGGTCTAACTTCAACTCGGGGTGTGCCTAACCGCCAAGCGGTTTCGGTTCCAGTGTTTTCTATTTTTAAATTAAACGATCTTCCGCGCAGGCGGGTTCTGATTTCTTTTGTAAACTGTTCTACAGGAATTGAAGAAGTTTTGCTTACGGAGTTAGCATCGGTATGCAAGTAATTGCCACCCGGAAAGTTTCGAACCCCTAGTGTAAAGGTAACTGCGGGATTAGTTGTTGTAGAATCTCGGAAAGTTATGTCAGGAATAATTCTGGACAAAAACGCGAACTGGTCTCCATCACCTAAATCTATCTGGCTACTTTCTATGTGAGCTAATAAAGCTGTTGCTGGTGCAGTGCTGCCATCATCAAAGCCGCTTTCATGCTCATAAAGATAGTGGTCAGAGCTTGCGGCTATAGGTAGCTCATCAACACCACGATCTACCCAGCAAGTGCGGCTTAGATTGCCATAATACCATACTTGTTGTTCATAGTTGAACACAACATAACGGTCATTTTCTTCGCTGTTCTTAGAAGGGTAAAACCACCAAATCTCTGAAAAGGCAGTGTTAGTTGCCGCCGAAACTTTTTCTATCTGGCTTTCATTAAAGTCAGAAAAAACATAATCTCGGACAGTACACGGAAGTCGTTTTACCGCGCCTGCGTAGACATAAAATTCTTTTCTTCCCATCCAAAAAACGCTGTCATTAACAGCTACTGCGCATAAGGGGCTTGCGGTAGTAATGTTTTCAGAAACGGTGTTAATACCAAATGTAAACGGCGGTCCAAGAAACTGCATGGCGTGTAAGGAAACGTCTGTAAACACCAAGACTTGCTGCCTAGTCTCTACTGCGGTTATGATTTCGGAACCCGCGCCAATTCTTAAATCACCCGCAGTGTTAGTAACGGTAGAGGCCCAATCAGTTAGACTTTCTTGACTGCCAAACCTAATAAGTAGGGGGTCTTGTTTGCCAATATCTGTTTCAGGGTCACAACCAAACGCTATAATATGCCTGTCTTTGTCCGAAACAAGTATTTGTTTGGCTACGGTCGGAGTTTTGTTTGCGTTTAATAAACCAGAAAGTAAAACCGCACGGTTGTTCAATCCATTGGATTTTTTCCAATAGTATATACCACCATCTCTAACATTTATTAATAAGTCTTCACCAAAGTTGTCGTGGCTCCAAATTCTTAAAGTAGCGCCAGAGACTGTTAAGTCTGAAGCTGACCCCCACGTACCACGGCTCCACGTACCCGCTCCCCACCCCGTTCCCTGAATGGTAGTGTCTAATCCAGTGTTAATTTGGTACGCACCTACGGCAGAACCGCCGCCGTTGTTGCTGTCGCTAGTGTTAGCAAACACCAGAGTGGGGTTTAAACCCGAAGAAGTAGTTATATCTGAAATGGCAGACGCGGTTCTGGCTTCAATTTGAAAAACAGTGGAAGAAACAATTTTTGTGATCGGATACTCTTGGTTAAGAACTGCGGGAATAATACCCCCGCCAAGAGATGCCGCGCCCGAGAAAGTAACAAAATCATCTTTCACTGCGCCGTGCCCATCCGCGTCTGTAACAGTCAGTGTGGCGCAAGTAACCGGATCATTGTTTGAGTGTGATGCAGCGATAGTGCCGTTAACACCGCGAGTGCAGCTTGTTAACGTTGCGCTGGTAATACCTACATACCGTATTTGTTCTGTACCTATTAGAATAAGACCGCCGCCTGTTGGAAAACCTGCGGCGCTATTTAAAACAATAGATTGGATTGAAGCGTTAATATTGCCATCTAACGTATTGGCCCCTGCACCAAAAGTGACCGCGGAAGAAGCCACGCGTATAGGCGTTATGTCCTGATAGGCACCTCCTTCATTAATATAGTATTTAAGTGACGTACCTACACCAATAAACTTTTCTCCAGACAAAGCCACCCAAGGATGCAACGCACGGCAAGTACCCAAGAAGTTATATACAGACTGACGTACCCAACCGCCTATTTTTTCAGGGAACCCCATACGAAAACGAACCTTGTCGCTATCAAACCAACCGCCTTCGTTACTATACGAAGTGGTTTCTCGGTTTATTCCGGGCTTAAACTGTAGCTTTGTTAGCGGCATATATCACCTTTAAAAAGATACGCCGAGACGCGCTCATTTATGTCTGGCATTGTCAAAATAAACTTGCTTAACCCAAGCTGTTACGTCAACAATGTCTTTGCTTGCCTTTGTAAAGTCTGGGTGGCAAAATGCTGATTGCATAACTTTTTCTCTTGCGTCTTTCATTTCATCATGCACGACTTTAATTTTGTACATCAATTCTGGGGGGATAAGTTTCATTCAACCACCTTTTGAGGCCACTCTTCAAGATTAAGCAAGGGCCAATTTGAAGAGTTTTCAAGATTTCTTAAAGTGGCACGGTACGTTACCCAAGCAGTTGTCATGGTGGGAGTGTCCGAAAGACCCATCCAATCTGTTGCTTCAAGTAATTGCTTTACAACGGACATTGTAACTTCACTGGTCATAGAGTTAGGCCAATGCTTGCTATACAAGTTTAACACTGCTTCATCATACATTGCTTTATCCTTTAAACTCTATTATGACAGCTTGTCCCACCTGAAAACCTTTTCCCGCTGTGCCAAAACTGTTTGCTCCGTAGGATTTTGGTTCTCTAGTAAACAATGGAGCAGAGGTTGGCCCGAACAACAAAACTAAGTCTGATGGAGTTATTCCAAAAGTCGCTCCATCTGCACCCGTTTCAAAGTCGTAATGCCCATAATATGTACCAGAATCATATCCTTCCGAAGTGGGTTGTACGTTAGTCCCACCAGAAGGTAGGTAGAACTCTTTTCCTACATAATTTGTCCAAGCAACAGCATTACTATCCCTGCTACCCCCTGCTCCACCAGCAGTTGCAGTGCCATCGTTGCCCCCTAAACCGCCACCGTGTCTCATGTTTTGACTACTGTTTCGGCTTGATACCCAAGTAGTACCGTCATATCTTTTGCCTGTCCCAGAATTTGAAGTGCCACTGTAGCATCTTCCACCAACACCCGCTGGTGAACCGCTTCCAGCCCCTCCAGAAAGGACAAGATTAGCGTTGCTGTAGTAAGTTCCAGAGCTCCCTCTGCCCTGACCACCATTAGCGTTGAAATCGCCACCACTGGCTACTCCACCATTAGCGTTGAATGAAACAGGGTTGTAAGACAATCCACCTTGCGGGTATCCTGCGTACATATCAACCCCTGTGCCGTTTACACGTAGTCTAGAAGCGCTATTTGGATTGCCAACATTTGATTGATCCTGCACTATATAATTTCCAGAAATGGTCAATGACGAAGGCAAAGAAGATGTAATTAACTTTTCAGAATAAGAGCTTCCACCACAACCAGCAGAGAAATACACGGAACTTCCGCTAACTTGTCCATAGCTTACTACAGCTTGTCCACCTTGCATGAATATGCCAATAGACGTAGTTCCTGCGCTTATTGTTCGTGTCTCTGAATAGTTCGAATTATTGCCGGAATTATGAAAACGATTTATTATTGCCGCCGATGGCATATCAAAATCTGCCACCCAATGAGTGCTATCAACGCCTACAATAATACCAAGACCATCTGCTTCCACTATCTTTGACGGCATTATTCTAGAGTTCATATACACAGTGCCAGATGCGGCCCTTACTATTACATCTGAGTCTGTGGTGTTTCTCAAACCAAAAAACAGTCCCGCCGCTGCTGTAGGTAATTTAAGAATAGCCGCTGAATTTGTAATATAGACTAAAGAACCAGACTGAGCAGCCGAAAGAGTGGTCACTCCACTGCTACTAACTGTTACAACGCTTCCCATAAAAGCGCCACCAGCAGCGGCCCAACTTAAATCTGTACCGTCCGAAGTCAGAACAGTATCAGCGGCACCTTTGGCTAATCTAGCCGTTGCGCCAGAAGCATTGCCGTACAGGATACTGCCGCGAGTAATGGCATCCAGTTGGTTTAATTCAGTAGCGGTAGATGTAACGCCATCAAGAATATTTAACTCAGCAGTGGTAGACGTAACTCCATCCATAATGTTGAGTTCTGCGGTTGTAGCTGTAACGCCGTCCATAATGTTGAGTTCTGCGGTTGTAGCTGTAACGCCGTCAAGAATATTTAATTCAGCCGCAGTGGACGTAACGGCTGTACCGTTAATAGAAAGCGCGTCCGTTTCAAGAGTTCCATCAATATCTACGTTACCACTAATATCTAATGACGTACCTGTTAAAACTCCCGTAACGCCAAGAGTGCCCCCAACAGTTGCGTTGGTAGTTACAGCTAGATTAGTAACGCCTAACGTGCCAATCTCTGCCATAGCTGCGCCAGACCCTGCGCCGTCTGAGTAAACAATCTTAGTTTGCCCTGTTGGAATTGTTACGTTGGCCCCAGAGCCTTGCGAGATAATAATACTTTGAGAGCCGCTTGTGCCGTTTTCAATGTACCATGTTTTGCTAATAGAGTTGGGCGCAATTGTAATAGTGCAGGTGCTGTCCAGCGTTCCTGTATACTTCAAATACAGAGAGCGACCCGGATCGGTAGCTCCATCTGCAATCGTAGTGGTGTGCGTATCGGCGTTGGTAGTAATGGCTTCGGTGCCAAAACTAAGAGCCTCTGCAATTAATTCAAGGTTTGTATTAGTTGTAGCGCCCCATGTACCAGATTGTTCGCCATCGCCAATCTCTTCTAGCCGAAGATCGTTTCCATATGTACTAGCCATGTGAGTTTCCTAAGCAGATAAGTTGTTTAGTTTATACCGCGCCTATCGTTAAGACGCAATGTTTTTCAGATTACGCGACTACGGGTATCCAATTTGTGGTGTTATCAGGGATAATCTCGTTCCAAACAAACGCGTTATTACCCACCTCTCCTACAGCCGATACGCCCGTTACAGAAAACTCTTGGTTCACACTAACAGTACCTACTGCGCCTGTTCCAGATACGCCTGTGGCATAGTATCCAAAAGAAACAGTAGCCGCGCCAGAAGACCCCGTTCCCGCTACCCCCGTAACAGTATGATTAGCTTTACCTTGAACAGTGACAGAGCCAACGCCGCCCGTACCATACACACCTGTAACAGATATATTGGCAGAGCTTGTCTGTGTTATGCTGCCAACTGCACCTGTTCCTGAAACCCCAGTTGCATTTGAGTTGGCTTTACCGCTTACCGCCGCAGAACCAGAAACACCTGTACCCGATACACCATTTACAGTTTGACTTACGCCGCTGGTGTTACTTGTCGTACCTATTGCCCCAGTGCCAACAACCCCTGTTGCTGATTGGTTTACAGAACTTGTTTGAGTTATACTGCCTACTGCACCTGTACCTGTGATCCCTGTTGCGGGTATGTTAGCCGTTAGGTCTATTGTAACGCTACCTGTCGAGCCTGTACCTACAACACCACTTGTGATATTGGCGTTAATACCTATTCTTGTTACGGCAGCGCCTACTGAACCTGTCCCAGAAACACCCGTTACAGGGATTGCTGAGTTTGACGATACAGAGGTTGCACCGACTGATCCAATGGAATTAAGACCAAGTACCGCAAGATTGCCATCAGACTCAGTTACAACAGTGTTGAGCGCAGATGTGCCGCTAACCCCTGTAACTGCTATGTTAGCTGCGCCCGTAGTGGTCACTGACCCTACTGACCCTGTGCCTGTTATACCTGTAGCAGTTAGGTTTGCGACTCCAATAACCGTTGCAGAACCTACTGATCCCGTGCCCGTCAGACCTACAGCCGTTATTTTGGCAGCGCCAATAGTTGTTACAGAACCTACTGATCCTGTGCCAGCTATACCCGTAACAGGTTGAGTAACCCCGCTGGTAGTGCTTATACTACCAACAGCCCCAGTACCTGCTACGCCTGTAACAGATACTCCTACTTGTAGACTATTCCAAGAGCCAGAACTCCAACCGCCACGGCCCCAGCCAGAAAAAGGTAGTGGCATGGGTTATCCCCTCAATTAGGCGATACGGATAATAGCGTTACTTGCGTCTGCGGTTGGCATCACTACTGTAAAGTCACCAGAACTTGCGGCTTTATCTCCACCAAAATCAAGCACACATACGGTTGGATCACCCGAAGCTGCCTCGTTGAAGATTAAAGCGCCTCGCACAGCAGAAATAGTCACGTTGCTAAATACAACGTTGTTCATGTCTACGAGAGCAGTTGTTCCAGATGCAACAGGAGTAACCGTAGTTACCGCATTGCCTTTAGCGGTGTAGTTTGTACCACTAACCTCATTTCCAGAGGTATACGCGGTGGTAGCCGCATTAAAACTTGCGCTGTTGGTGTACATCGCCAGCTTAAAGATGTTAGATGCAGCGGTAAAATTGTGGACACCCTTCAAAACTTCAACTTTGAAAGAGGTACACATAAAGTTTCCTGAGAATGCCATTTACATTTTCCTTATATATTCGGCTAGTTTTTTATGACCAGCATCACTGATTGCATTATATACAGTAGTTCTATCGCTTTGGATAGCCTGTTTCATGTAGACTGCAATTACAGCCTTCATACGTTCCTTGTGAGCCAAGGCTTGATCTCTTATAGCTGGCGGCGCGTCATTTGATACGATCATTAACCTATCAACGCACAATTCCGCAACTTCTTCAGGGGTGAAGCCTCGGTTATTAGTAGTCTTAACCCCAACACTACCAACAGACATTTCAAATGGCATGTTCATCACTGTTTCCCTCTTATAATCATCCCAGTACGATATTCATCTGTAACTTCTTTTGACTCGCCCAAAGATTTCAAGCCCATTATAGCTTCCCCAAAACGTTTTTCATATATTTGCTGCAAGTCGGGTTCACCCTTCATAAATATATACGCTTCCATCAAACTACCGTACAACAACGCGACTTCAGCATTTTCACTAAGCCAAGTCTCAGTGGCGTCTGAACCTATTGTTGTCAATGTACCAGTAGCCCCACTAGAGCTTCCTGTTAACGTTTCTCCCACCACAAAATCTCCTGCGGGGATCACGACACTCAAGGTACTAGCGTTTGTAATAGAAGTGACTTTTGAAGACTGCAAGCTGGTTGAACCTGTAACATTATCCGAAGTTGTGAACGTTCCGTTGACGTTGGAGAGAGTTATAACAAAAATGCTAGATGTTATACTAGCTGGACGGTAAAAATAATGTAATTCCGCTGGAAAGTCGCCGCTAGGACTAGGCCCTAAAATAAAATTTTCTACATCAAATTGTGCATAAAATCTAGGCAACCCTTTTGTTGCAGGGTTTGGGTTAAATGATTGAACAAAATCAGGGTCTTTAAAATCAACAAATATTTCTTCGTTACTTGAAGTGTATGACAAGGAAAACGGCGCTAGAAAATCAGATGGAACGGCTAAATACTTGCTTGTGTCTGACATAACTCCCGTTGCATTTTTTCTAAAAAGACTAAGCTGCACGTTTTTTAAGATGCGTTCTTCTGAGTTTTTTATAAACACGGGTAGGTTTCGGACAAACGTAGGCTCGTCATTCTCGGTATAATCTTTTATCGCGGTTTTTAGCGTTGTGTATGTATAGCTCATTTGTTCACCTATGGTGTCACACTATTGTTATGTTTCCGACCATACCACTGTGGTTGGTGCATTGATATACTAAGGAAGAGTCAGAGGGCTCATGCGGAACAATGAACTGTGTTAACCCTGTAGTGGAATTATAGTTCTCAGTAACCCCTGTTGTAAAATTAGACCCGCCTGCCGATACTCGTATCTTTAAAGGATGGGCACTTACATTAGCCGCGTTATTTAAAAGGTACGTGTGGCCTTTGTAGAAAGTAAAGTTTGGGTTGTTTCCAGATGTGGCTCCGGGGCCAGTAAATGTATAAGCAGTCGATCCGTTTACACCCGCCGTGTATTTAGTCACAGGTCCAGTTGTCTCATCATTTAATCTAACCCACGCGGCAGCGTGAGCGAAGTACAACCCTCCTGTCGCGTGAACGTGCGCCACTGCGCCATGATATGTTCCCGCACTAGGTAAGTCGCTTAAATTAGCGTAATAAAAAACAATCTTATTTGCTCCAGAACTTACGTTAATAAGACCGTTACTGTCTATTATATCGGTGAGTGTAGAGCCATTACCAACCGCCGCATATATCTCAGTGAAGTTTGCATTTATTTTGGTGGCACCAGAACGAAGAGTATCTCCATTGCCATCGTTTGCGCTACTTCCTATACCTACTGTTTGTTTAGTCATGGCTTAACCCTCGTCAAAAGTATCTGTTGTTGAATCTAGCGTAACCGACGTACTGTCAAATCTTGGTGCAGACCCTGCAATTACGCTAACTGTACCTACGGCACTAGACCCTGCTATACCTGAAACGGCAATACCTTCCTCTACAATGGTTACCGTACCCACATTACTTGAACCCGACACTCCTGAAACGTTGACCGAAACACCTGTTTCGCCCGAGGTGGTGACGGTTACCGCGCCCAAACCAGTGGTTAAAAGAGGCGTTGTTTCAATAAGAGTAGGTAATTGCGTTTTTCCGCTAGTAGACCAGTTTCCGTTTCCAAGATAAACAATCCCATTTGTGGTCACCACTTGAAAAGTATTAGTTCTATCCGGTGTTTGAGGTCGGGCGTCTTGAAGAGCTTGCGGATCAGAAACAGTCCTAAACGGACCCAGTTGTGGCTGCTTAGATTCAAACTCGTCCTTGCCAACTAAAAGACCGTTCCACTCCTTTCGCATATCCTTGTAGCGATACCGAAAACCAGAACGATCTGATATTGCATACGCGTTTTTTCCGCTAGCAAAGCTTCCCATTAGCCCGTCCTAAAATATTGATACTGGGGCACCACGTTAAACGAAGCCCTGTCACGATCTTCGGTCATAGCGCGTTCAAACTCTTCTTCATACATGGCTTTTAACAGTTGTACGCGCTGCGGGGCCCGTTTAACCGCAATATAATACGCTAAACCCGCGGCTAAACACGGATAAAACCTAAAGGGCATGTCCATAGTGTTTGTATATGTGTCGGCGTCATCCATGCGCGTAAGAGCGTTGTAGTAAACCACGTCAGTAGCGTTTTCCGGCGCGGGCCACAGTTTTAAACTGGGCGTTACCTGCCTGTCTAAGAAAAACTGGTTTGGTCTGCCCTGAGAGGTTTTGTCGGGTACTGTTTGGTATTCCTCGCGGCTAAGTCTTAACAAAGAATAGTCGATGTTATCTCTACGAATTACTGCCGACAAAATATCAATAACGTCCGGCAATAAGGCGTACTCTCCCGTTCCCTGCGTTAGAGTCACGGTCCTTTGAGCAATCGTCCATTGATTCAAACCACGGTTAGCCCACTCAGCCAGCATTAAATTCAAGGATCGCTTGGCTGTCTTTAGGTCGTAACCTGTTCTAACCTCCAAACCACAGCGTTCAAAGGCTTCCTCAATGTATTCAGCTACATCTAGCTCAAAATCTACGCTGTCAGATACGGTCATATCATTCCTCGTTATACAGATTGTCGAATATTTTATTAACGTCTAGAGTGTAGTCTAAGTCAGATTTAGAATAATGTACATGCTGAGAAGGTTTGAAGTCTGGAGCGCCCTCTCCCGTCTCAAACCACGCGGGGTGCGTCACACGGACCCTGTTGTTGGGCAAAGCCACGATATTTCCCGTCCATTCCCCCGCGTTTAAAAGCTGTAAGATATGGGCCTGCTTATGTTGAGCCGGATCGTCTGCAACGTCCGTATCGGTGTAATCTACGGTGAACATGTACTTTGCTGGAAAGAACGTGCCGTCAATCTTTGCTAACCACGGGCAAGGGGACGCCCTTTCCAACACATACGCCGCGTGAGTATGTGAGGGACAGTCCCAAGGTTGTGCTTCGTGTACTGCCATCGGTTTAGGCCAATCTTCTAACGGTTCGTCTGCGACTAAAGCTGTTATGGGCATTCTGGCCCACATAGCTCCGCCATGCACATTCTCTCCCCCCTCCTCGTCTACCTCGCAACCCGTGAAAATAAGCTGAAAGCTTAAACAACGGTTTGGCATGGTAGTTACGGCTATTGCCATAGCGTGTAAAAATTCACCATGATAACGTTCATGGTTTACTGTATACTCGCGGCGAACCCAGCACTTAAAGTGTGGGATGTTACTCTGCAAAAAAGGCATTCAGGTTATTTTCTTTTAACCGCGCCGCCTTTAGCGTAACCTTTTTTCTTCATTGCGGCACCGCCTTTAGCGTAACCTTTTTTCTTCATCATAGCGCCGCCCATTTTGCGTTTTACCGCGCCGCCAGACTTCATCTTTTTGACTGCACCGCCAACTTTCATCTTCTTTGCAGCGCCGCCCTTAGCATAACCTTTTTTCTTCATCTTTTTCATGTTACTGATCCTTTTGCTCGTTTTCTACGGTTGTTCATAACAATACCGCAGCCCCGAGGGACTACCCCGTTTTTGTTGGGCGGCGGCGGCTTTCTTTTGGCTTGGGTAGCTTTGATTTCGCCTCCAAGGTACGCAAATTTAACTTCAGCGGCTTTAGTGTTTTTAACGTTTGTTTTACCTTTAGAGCCTTCTCGTTTTTTCTTCTGAGCTGTTGAAGCTCTTTGAGATTGGGAAAGAGAAGCCGCTTTAGACCGAGGCAAGCATCGGTCAGGGTTCTTCTTATCTTTAGAAGTGCCGCACTTACCTTTAATCTTTCCATCGGTTCCAATCCTAACCCAATCTTGGTCTACCCAATCTTTTAACTCGCCCATTATGCTGAAGCCTTTTTCTTGCCCTTTGCGCCTTTAGCATAGTTGGGGTCTTTGCAATACTTGGATGCAGCCATATTGGCATATGCCGAGGGGTATGTGTCAAACGTTCGCTGTGCCCAAGCTTTTCCCGCAGGACAAATTTTACTGCCCTTGGATTTCTTAGAGGCTCCCTTGGATTTGCGCGAGTATGCCATCCGTATTACGCCCTTTTAGTAACAATGCGTTTAAGGACCTTGGCTTGACTTGCGTGAAGCTTAGAAGCTTTTTTTAAGCCCTTAACAACTTTTGTAATTTTTCTCTTATTGCTTTTAGTAACCATTAACATTTCCACCTTTTTCTAGCTTGGCGTAAACGACTGTTAGGGTCTTTAGCCGCCTTTGGAAACTTCTTCATTTGACCCGCGGACCGCGCACAAAAAGACTTGCGCCGTTTGGCATCTTTACTGCCCGCTTTAACCTTACCTGTCACAGCCTTTTTTATCTTAGACCCCGGATTGGCTTTCCTGTGCGCCTCTAAACCTTTGGCACTCATTCCCGCGCCATCTTTAGTGTTGCGGTAGTTTCCGCCCTTGCCCGTTGTTTTCGATATTGGTTTATCGCCAGACATAAAAACCTCAGTTAAAGAAAACAGTTACGTCGGAAACGTTAGTTAGAACAGCAAAACAACCGTCAACAAACAACATCCCCTCATCAGGAATGTACACGTTGTCATCCGTGTCGTTAGCAAACGCAAGCGTTAGCTGCACTGCCCCGTTTACGTCTTTGTTCCTCAAAACTAACGACGGATTTGATCCACATTTATAGTGAATGGCTTTTACTCTGGCCCTGCCCGCAAAAATAGTGCCCGAAGCAGTTAAGTTGGTTGCTTTTACATCTGAAGCCATTGTTTTAGCCTTTTAACTGTGGAAAATGGTCACCGAAGTACACGCTGTAAACGTAGAAATAAATATGTCACTTACACGAATGCCGTCGTCAGGAATGTTAACAGAATGTGTGGAAGAAGCATCTAAATCCATGTCTAAAACTACGACGCCGCCGTTTCCGTCCGTAACCGTAAACCTCGGGGTGCCTGTCGTAGTTTTGACTTGAACTTGCCGTATTCGGGCGGGCCCTAGACCCGCCGAACCCGTTGCAGTTAAACGCTTAGAGCGTACATCAGAGCCTGCCATCTAGTTACCCCTAAACGTTGTTGCTCTGAGCATACACAACCGTTACAGCGCCGACACCGTTGCCAGTATTAGCTGTGGTCACAATCAGACGGTGATCGCCCGTGCCCGTGTTTAGCCACTTTGCTGTGCGGGTTGCATCAGTACCGGGACTAGCCGCGACAATACCTACAGCATTGCCTTGGATCGCGCCCGCCGCTGTCAAAGAAGTGGCTGCACCTACGCCGCCTAACCCAAGAGTTGTAGCCCCACCGCTCCAAGCCGTGGTCACAGTAATATCAATAGATATTAACTGGCTGTTGGCTGGAATTATAATGTTTGTAGTTGTGGTTGTGGCAGTCTGGTCAATTGCTGCTGTCTGAGACATTGCAACAAAGCCTGTGTTCTTCATGTCCGAACCAACAGTCGTTCCGGTAGTGTTTTTAATGGTTCCGGCCTTAATAGGGCCTGAAAAAGTAGTCGTACCCATGTCAATCTCCTGTCTGGGTTTAGTCAAGCACAGGGTGCGCTTGTCAGGGAATAAACAACGTATAACACAAATTAACCAAAAAGAAAGGGGCCCTTTGAACAGGCCCCTTCCAAACTGACACTGACGTTCGGCTTAGAATCCACTAGCCCCCGTCATTAGCCGTTTTTACGCTGCGCCCGGAGTAGCAAACACTGAACGCCAATCTGAAACACCAAACGAATAACGCTCACGCGCTTTAAAGCGCATGTTTCCAGTGTCAAAGTCACCTTCCATTGCGGTTTTAATAGCCGCACGGTTGAAATACTTGAAACCGTTTGGAGCGTCAGTCTTTATGAAGTACGCGTCGGTATCTGTGAGGAAGTGGTTTACAACCGCGCCCTCGGGCAACATACCCATGTTCTTCATCGCGTTGTTGTCGTTGTCCGCTGTTCCGCTACGCAGATTAGAGTTCAACACACGTTCCGCAATAAACTGAAGTTCTTTTGGAATGATCAGCTTCGTTCCGCGAACCGCAATCTTCAGACCACGCTCATCGGTAAGACCCGCAATGTCAATCAGCATTTGCTCCAACGAAGTTTCGTTGAGGTCCGCTGCTGTAGCCAGAAGGTTAGTCTGGTTACCCGACAGTGAAGGGTGTGCGTTTGAACACAAGGCCACACCGTCGCCAATCGCATTCGCACCAGCCAAGAACGCATTGTTCAGGATAGCTGCGGCTTTGATTTGCTTGGTTTGAGCCATCGAACGTGCCAGAGCTTTCGTGTACCGCGAAGCAAGACGATCATACAGATTGTCCTCAATAGCTTCCTCGGTAATCGAAAACGCAAGCGCAATGGTTTCGTGTGTGTAACGAGCCGTGTAGGTTTCCCGTGCCTCGTCAAACGAGATGGCAGTGCCCTCGCCTTTTGACGGTGCTGTTGAGAAGCCTCCGAGCATAACTTCTTCTTCGAACGCCCGATCCGAGCTTTCTTCATCGAAGATTTCACTATGTTCGTTTTCATAACGACCATATTCCAAACCAAACAGCGCGTTAAGTCCGGGTTCTAGCTCTTTCGCTAGTTGTGCGCGAGAAATAGCCATTTATTAGCCCCCTTCTTAAACGCCTGTCGAGGTCGCGGTAGTCTGCGAATCGAAACGGCTGGTGGGGGAATTGAAGTGAGCATTGATGCGTACTAGCATCGGAATACCCGCGGAAGCGAAGTCACTGTTAGCTTCGTCGTCAGAAATACCTACAATGCGAAGTGGCAGCGTTGCAGTGGTATTAATGGTGCCAACTCCAAGCGCAGAGTTCGAGCTACCTGTTGCGGTAGAACCTGTCCGTGCAGAAGTTCCTAGAGACGCGTTAGCGAATACAGTGGCTTGTGCAGTAGCCCGATTAGTCAAAGAAGCGTCAGACGCGACCTTAAATATTTGCATCGGATTGTCTGCGACAAAAGCCTTTACAGGGTGGTTTGTGTCTACAGACACAGCACCTGATCCGGGCCAGTAGCTAATGAACACAGGCTTTTTCTGTGTTGCATCCATGTATTCTACGCCCATCAGTACACCTAACGCTTGCGTAGTGCCACCGTTAGTGGCACCCGCATGGTCAATAACGCCCGCAGCCAAAGGGACTACGATACCATATTGAAAAATAGGGTTAGTGTTGTTGGAAGCGATTTCATACTGAGTTACCCCAGTTGAATTAGTTGCGCTTCCCACTAGACCGACAGGACGAAGACCATAGGCAGTTTCTTGATTTGCCATTTGATATTTCTCCTAGTAAGGCGGGTTACTTTATAGGACCGCCAAAGGTTATACGGGACTGACGATCAGGTTTGTTGATCGTCATGGTTGAGTGTGCATTCTCCCGCATCATATCTTGGTCAACTGCTTCCATCTGGTCTTTATTTCGGTTCGCGAAATACTCCGTCCGTTCAGCAATCGTCTCAATAGGAATGCGGGCAAGCATCAATCCGCCAACCCCAAACACACCAGAATATTTACCTGTTTCAACTACCGGAGACTCAAAGTTAGGGTATTCGTCTTGACGAACAAGTTCCCAACCTTCACGCATTTTTGCGCTGATGTTCTTCCTATCGTCAAAGCCTTGCGTTTCCGCACGAATCCAACGATGCTTGTAACCTTCCGGTGCAGGCGGTGCGTCTAGCATAGACGGGGGAGCCCACGGCTTACGCGCAGCCGTCTTTTCCCTAGTTTTGTTAGCGCGAGGAGTTCTGTCTGTCATATTCTTAATCCTTCACGTATTTCGCGTATTCACTTAGCGGCACACCCAATTTCTTCGCTATTGCGACTTGGCTAGGAGTGAGTCTAACCTTTCTTCCAGTGCTGCGCCCAGAGGTACTTCTTGAAACTCCAGCAACCGTCTGTGCGGGCCGTCTACTGGTGTTATTTGCAGGCGTTCTGAACTTTTCAGAAATGCGCTGATCTAGTTCACTATAGTAGTCATCGCTCTGCGGGTCAAATCCTTCTTCCTCCACCAACTTCTTGTGGATTCCAAAAGCCGCAAAAGTCATTGCCTCGTCTTGACCAAACCAATCGTTCTTTTCTGCCCAATCCTCGGCCTTTCGGTCAGGACGGCGCATCTGTTGCTGTTGTTGTGGTTGAGCCTGTGGTTGTTGCTGCGGCTGTTGAGACGCAGACTCTTTTTGACGCTCTTGCTGCATCTTAGCCTGAGAAGCCCTGTCGTTCTCAATAGATAACGACGTTAGCTTACGTTGAGCCTCTACCGCAGCTTGCGTGTCGCCAAGCTCCATAGCCCGAGCCATTTCCTTCTCGGTCTGAGCAAGCTGTGTCTCTACACGCGTTGTGTATTCGTTGACGTAGCTGGTATCCAAACTGGACATACGCTGCTTTAAAGAGTTAGCTTCCGCTTGAACCTGCTTTGCGTAGTTCAAAGCCTCGTTTTCACGCCGCTCCGCCTCACGCATCTTCTTAGTAAGACGGTTTATCCGCGATTGTGTCGCATTTTCCGCCTGTTCAAACTGGTCCTCTGAACCCTCTTCAACGTTTGGCTCAACAGAAACCTCCGTGTCGCCGGAACCCTCTAGTTCTAGCTCAATTTGATCATTTTCTGCCATCTTTTTCTCCTAGAAATGCAAAATATCTTCGGGATTAGAGATTTTAGCTAAAATCTCGTCGTCGTTAAGGATACGAACCTCGCCACCGTCGATCTTAAACCGCGAACCAGCGTAACGGGCAAACATTACCCAATCACCCTTCGCGCACCACGGACCATCTGGAAACTTGTCGCCGTCCTGATACGCCAGTTCCCCGACCTTTAAGACATAACCAACCTGTGTAGACACAGATTGTTCCTCAACTACTTTATCCGGTAGATATATGCCGCCCTCTGTCTGACCCTTTCCCTTATATGGGAGAATCAACAGACGCCATCCTGTAGGACTCGGCATTTTTTCTAAAAGAGATTGACCCAAAGCAGAAGGGTCTAAAGTTCTCTGTACTTTCTCTTTATAAGCATCTTCGAGGTTGGCTACGCCCTCTTTAGCCGCATCTAAGTCGATGGCATGTGCTTTAATCAACACTACGCTCCTGTTTATCTAGCAGGTCTTTTAGTTCCTGTTCCACATGATTTAGGGCCTCTAAGTTACCCATAAGCTCACGATATTGCTCTAGTGATTTAACGTTGCCGTACTGCATTAGATCGACAACGCCCTGTCTTCTTTCCCTTATAACGCGAAAAACTGCTTCTGCAACGCGTATCTCATCCATTCCCAGATTCTCCCATTTAATCTTATACGGGAAACCTACTTGGTTTTTAGTAAACGTGCAACGAGTCGTCCGTAATTTTTACGGGCAGGCAATACGAAACCGCTCTGTCAGAAGTTGTAATGCCATGAGTGCTATAACGCTCCACCAAAGCTTTAGCAACGCGGTTGCAAACGTTTAATTGGTAGAAATACAGATCATCTACGACTAATTTACGCTCGTCCCCATACCCTAAATACAACATGAGGACGAATACGTGCATTAGAACACAACTTCAAAGTGTGGAGCATCAATAAATGGTCTGCGGCCCTGTGATCTGCGAGTGTCAATGTAGCTGTTCATTGCATTCTCTGCAGTTCCTTCCCACGCACCAAGATCATCTATCGTCCATGCCGCGCCCCAACGGAGCTTAATACCCGCAGCCTCTGCGCCTTCTTTCATGGCATCAGCAATCTCATCGTATAGGTTGAGTTCCCAACGCCCACCGTCGCAGTAAGCCATTAGGTCAACGGCGTTGCCGTCAAGATGTTTTGATTTCATGGTTTGCGAGGCCCCTTTTCTGACCAACTCTTGTTGCTCTGAAAATGTCCTCATGCCGCATATCACGCTGAAGTCCTGCTTGGTAACCCCTATGGCGTATTTCACGACAGTTACCAGATCGTCGTTGACTCCTTCGAGCCTTGACAGGCTTCTCTTTCCTAATTTGTAACCCATAATTACTTCCCCGCATACTTAGATATTGCCCGATTTCCAAACCAGAAAGCTAAGACTGCCGACATAAGTCCGGCTGTTTCTGGGTCCCACATAAGTTCAACAGCTTCCGTCCAATTGCCGCCAGACTGCCCTACTTTAACCATGATAACTACTTTTGTAGCTACGAACAGTCCGAAAAAGGCATAAGTAATGACAGGACGCACAGAACCCCGAAGAGCGTTGATAAATCCGCCAGCGTCAATAGATCGGTCATGCTCATATAACCCCTTGGTTTCCGCGATATCAGCCTGTTTGTCTAACTCAACCAGCTTCATCTCAGAACGTTTCTGCGCTAGCTGTGTTTCTAGCTGCATCATCTCCATACGATGCTTCTGTTGTTGGTTCGCTTTAAAGTAGCTAAGTACCTCGGGTAGAAAAGAACTCCCAAAGCCTAGCAAACTTCCCAGTAATGCCATCATTTTTCTGACCCTAACCATACCGCAAACGCGCCTGTCATAGACCCAGAACAAATTGATATCATCGCGGACTGCTGTGTGGACAAATCTTCTAAAGTCATTCCCCACTCCAGAACCCGTATATACATCACCGTCATTACAAACATCATAAGTCTCGGCATAAGACGATATTCTAGTATAGTCTTAAAAGTTATGGACATTAGAACCCTCCTTTCAGGCCATCTAATATTTCCGACAAGCTAGGTCGCTTGTCCTTCTTCTCGTAAATGCAACTAAATACCTTCGGACACTCAGAAAAACTTTTTGTAGGGTAATGATACCCCAACCCCCCAAAACCCGCTGTAAATCTATAAACACAAATCTTTTGACCATTTTCGGCTGTAAGTCGTTTCCATAAGTGACACTGAACATGCGTCGGATTAGCCACTCCGGCAAGCGTTACAGACAAAATAAGCGCGTTTATCATTGCGTAACCAATACTATTAAATAAATACCACCACCTAAAACACCGAATATACCAAGACTTAACGCACCAATAGCTGTGTTGTTCTGTATCTGTCGCTTG
>MDSY01153489.1_pt1 | contig 29845 bp, 15 predicted proteins | sample 811131 | NCBI WGS metagenome assembly MDSY01 (sample SAMN05326643, study PRJNA326480) | marine metagenome | isolation source: seawater | place: Atlantic Ocean: South West | collected 2010 | reverse complement strand
GTCTACTACCTCCGCGTCTTCAACTTCAGCGTTCGGCACGGCACCCGCGAGTACCTCGACGTTTTCGTTCGGCGGCGTGAGCGTTACGCCGGCGTTTACGCTACCCGCGGCGATGGCTCCGGCGTTTGGAGCGTCGACATCGTCTACGACCAGCGCGGTGACGACGTCGTCGGTTCCCGCGTTCGGCGCCACGTCGACGTCGACATTTACGTTTACGTCGTCTCCGGCGTCCTCCGTGCCAGCCGCAGCTCCGGCAACCTCGGCACCTGTGGCAGCCCCTGCGGCGTCGTTATCCGTGACGCCACCGGCTGCTTCGTTACCAGTAACGGCACCTGCGGCTTCTTCACCGGCCACAGCTCCAACCCTTACGGTCACGCCTCCCTCGCCTCCCGCGTCCCCCACCGCGGTGCCCTCGGCGCCGTCCACGCCCAAGGCGAAACCCGCACCCGCGACCGGCGGGTTCAGCAGCGCATTTCTCGCGAAAGCAAACGCGGGGTACGCGCAGGCGCAGGCGTCACTGCAGGAGGACCTGGACAAAGCAACTGGGGGAGGGAAGTCGTCTACGCCTGTCGCGTCGACGGCAGCCACGGTGTCACCGTTTGGCGCCGCTGCTGCGTCAACAAGCTCCAGTAGTCTCTTCGCCTCCGCCGCCTCAACCGGCGCGTTTGGAAGCGCTAGTACGTTCACGACGCCCGCGAAATCATCCGGATTTGGGGGTTTCGGCGCCGCGGCTACGACGGCGATGGCGACACCCTCAGCGTTTGGAGCTGCGGCGACAAACCCAGCGGCGACGGCCTCTGCTTTCGGTACTGCGGCGACGTCCCCAGCTGCGACACCTTCTGCGTTTGGTGCTGCGGCAACTTCTCCAACGGCGTCCCCGTTCGGCGCTCCGTCCGCGTCGGCTTCCACTTCCAACGTCGCCGCCGGGTTTGGAAGTTTCGGCCTCGGCGGTTCTGCTTCGCCCACCACCGGACCCACTGCCAGTCCCTTTGGTAAAGGCTTGATCAACACAGGGAATGCGTTCGGGACACCCGCCGCGGTTGGAACGACGACGGGAGGGGCGTTCGGTACCCCAGCGCCCGCGTCGCCCGGCGGCGCCTTCGGCACACCGGCGCCGGTGAGCGCGGGGTCGCCGTTTGGCGGCGGAGGGTTTGGAGGCGCGTCGACTGGGTCTGGGTTTGGAGTGGCGGCGTCTACTGGTTCGGCGTTTGGTGCTACAGCGTCTACCGGTTCCGCGTTCGGCGCTGCGTCCACTACTGGGTCAGCCTTTGGCCAACCCTCCACCGGCTCCGCGTTCGGCGCCGCCGCGGTGTCACCCTGCTCGGCGTTCGGCAGGCCCAGCGCGCTCGGCGCGGGCGCTGCGGCTCCGTTCGGCGCAGGCGCGACTCCCCCCACTCACGGCCAGTCCGCGTTCGGACAGCAGACCGCCGGGTTTGGGCAAACCGCGGCGATTGGCAGCTCCCCGACTGCATCCGCGTTCGGCGCTGCGGCTTCGCCCGGTTCCGCGTTTGGCGCCGTTGCATCCACCGGCTCTGCGTTTGGCGCGGCGTCCACAGTCGGCACGGGCGGGGGCTTCGGGGCGTTCGCCAGTTCAGGTGGCGGGTTTGGCGCCGCCGCTGCGGGAGGTGCAGCAAGTCCCTTCGGCCAAGCAGCACACGCGGGGGTTGGAGACTTCGGCACGGCGAGCGGCGGTGGCTTTGGGCAGGCGGCGTCGAGTGGGTTTGGCAAAGCCGCGTCGAGTGGCTTCGGCCAAGCCGCGTCTCCCGGCGGGTCTCCTTTCGAGCAAGCCGCTGGTAACAACAGTGGCTCGCCTTTCGGACAAGCCGCGAGTCCAACAAGTTCGTCTTTCGGGCAACACGCAGGACATACATATGGGTTCGGGCAAGCGCAGAACTCGTCGCCGTTCGGGCAAGCCGCCGCGAACGCGTCGCCGTTCGGACAAGCGGCTCAAAACAATTCGCCCTTTGGTGGCGGCGCGAAACCGAATCCCGCGTTTACGCAGATGAGACGATGATAGAGAGTGATGAGAGTAGCGACCATCTATGATGAAATCAAAATCAGAATATGATATATTTTACACTATTTAACACTATAAGGTGCCTTCCCCCTCCTTCTCCCTCACAGCCAAGGTGTTTTTGCGTACATCCCCACGGCGGCGCGATCATCCAACTGGTCGATAAGCGCGTCTTCGCGTTTGTGCCCGGCGGTTGCTTGCGCCGTGCTGTCGTACCCCTCCAATCCGTTGTCGCCTACGGACTGGTACCCGTTCTGGGTATTGACACCATTGCCTGCGATGGCGAAATCCACACCGAGAGATTCGAAAATTTCAGCGATTCCTAAAAACATGTGGTGTCTTAACCTCATGGTGGTGAATCCCTCTTGCCGCAACACTCGGTAGTCGTTGTAACAAACAACTTCGAGTACCGCGCCGCCTGCGAAGGAGTTGATTCCCGTAAGAGTAGCTCTGGGCGCCAAAGAAACGCCGCGCATCACATCCGCACCAGCTGTTGACCTTAAAAACGCCTCGATCTGTTCCTGGATATCAGGAACATGTCCTAGATCCTTGAACGGAATCGCGAGCTGCTCTCTGAATTCCCGATAAGGTGCTCGCGATAAGTTTTCGACTTTATGAGCCACCATCGCGGAGTTGGGAATGTACGCGACCTTCCCTGCTCTGTTGATGAGCTTGGTGTATAGGAGACCTATATGCTCAACCCGCCCTGAAATCTCTCTTCTGCCACTTAACAAAACCCGCACAACTTCCTTCGGCGAGAACCACCCCGCGGCGATCACGATCAACCCCCCGAAGTAGTTCGCCACCGTGTCGCGAAGCACAACTGACGCTAAAATACCCAGCACGACAGTCGACGCCCCTAAGCCTTTCACCACCCACTGCAACGGCAACCCCAACGAATCCAACGCTGCTAAAAACGTCAAGCTCCACACCAGCACTCCTGTTTCTCGGTCATACACGTGCGCTGGGATCAAATCCGCGGGTTCGGCTTTGCCGTAGATTTTTTGGCGTAGCTGGCCCGCGAATCGCGCCAAGTATCGCTGCCGGAACGAGTTCAAAGCGTACCCGTAGAACAGAATCCGCAACACTCGGACGCACTTCTCGGGCGGGAACAGGGCGTGCACGCCTTCGGAACTTATAGGGACTATGACTATGTAGGTCCAAGCTAAGGCTACCATTAACAAAGCAGTCCTTAAAATTTTATAGATCCACCCGTAGAAAGAATCGGTGAATGGCTTTTTTGACGCGGCGATGATCTCGGCGTTTGACTTGGCGTCCAGGGAGCCCCTCCATCGCGATGGCGCTATGGCACACCACGCGTTGTGTAACACCACAAGAGCTGGTCTCAAACTCCCAACCAACACCATGAGCCCCAGCGCGAAGCACGCGCTGTAAACCATGGTTTGCGAAAAGGTTAACCCCGCGGGTTGCACCAGCGCCGCGGGGATGGTGTCCCCCAAGGCTTGCGCGATGGTCTCGGGGTTGGGGATGGAGGCTGCTTTGGTGGTGATGGACTCGCCTCTTTTGTGATTTCCGTGAATCGGGTCACTACTGCGTTTGGGGGAGGGCCCATTCACACAAACTTTGGTTGTTTTGGCCTCGCATGTCGACGTCGTTTTTAACCCAGCGCGAGGGACGACTCCGAGCCGCCGGAGGGGGACACCGCGCTGTGTGCGTGAGGAGGACGCTCTTTGTGCGCATTTAATGGTACTCCCAGACCCAGGGGCGAGTCGCCCGGGAGTGAGCGCCATGGGAAACACCATCGTGGGTTCGCGCGACGGGCAAACGCGTTGATTACGCCGCGTCACCCGATTTTGACAAGAAAAAGACGGCCCCGGGAGAGAGACAGACCTTTTCGCGTCGAGAACGACGCGTGTGTTCGATTTTACACCAGAAACGCGTGCGTGGACGGTACACACAGAGTTACGCGACGCCGGGCGCTCGGAGCCTGCCGGCGTAAGGAACAGTGCGACGCGAAGTGCTAGTGCGGCTGTGAGAAATTGGACTTTTTTGTCCCCGTGCCGACGCAAGCGTGTGATCTGTCGTGCCAGAGTGTTTTTTGGCGCGATATTTTCTTTTTCAAAGGGAGCGCTCAAAGGAGACGCAAGGGGACATCACCGATGAGATGTTTTGATATTCATCTTTCACCCACCGCATCCTTTGAAGATGAGAGATCCTGTTGGCGCGTCCGATTTCGGTAGAGCAAAATTACGACACGCCGTTGTTACATTCCTTAGGGGCGCTCTCGGAAGACGGCGCCCCCGTTGCACACGATGACCTCCCCCACCCCCGACCCCCGCGTCCGCGCGGGAGACGAACCGGGGATGTGGTACGTCCGGAACACCGAGTCTGGTGTAGTAGAGACGTGGAGGATAGGCAGTGGCTACCGGCTCGTGTCGGTGCTCGGATGCGGCTCGTTCGGAGCGGTATGCAAAGCGCTGGATTTATCTTCCAACAACAGATTAGTAGCCTTGAAACGCGTCCCCGATGCGCTCTCCAACCTAGACGCCGCTAAACGCGTGCTACGGGAAGTTGTCGTCCTGAACCGTCTAGACCACCCCAACGTGATTAAGATATTCGACATCTTCTGGACACCCGCGACGCAAGGAGCGCGGGTGATGGATGTTGAGACGTTAAAATTAATCCCATTGAGCATAGATTTGTACATGGCGTTTGAAATCGCGGAGGGCGGTGATTTGTATGAAATGCGGGGCGAGATGAGTTCTTCGGAAGTGAGGAACCTGATGAAGCAGCTCACATCCGCGGTACTTCACCTGCACCAAGAAGGCGTGTGGCACCGTGATATAAAGAGCGCGAACACGCTTTGCGGGATGAGCAGGCTCGGCGGGCGCGTGGTTAAGATTTGCGACTTTGGATCCGCGCGAGGCGCGCGAGCGAGTGATGGTAGTTATGCGTATGGGCAAACAGACAGCACACGAGGCGTACCAAATAACGATGACTATATGGTCACTGAAGAGGAGGATGAGACTCAGTTGGACGTTCAACGGGAGCTTCGCCGACGGAAACGCGTTCGCAACAACGGGGTGTTTGGAGACACCTCGATGGGGTCGATGGCCAGTCTCGCGTCGTCCGGCTCGGAAAAGGAAATTGAAGGCCTTGCTGGAAATAACTTTGGAAATAACTCAAGAACGACTCAGAACCTATCCAAATACGCCATGCGGGACATGCTCACTTCTGTCGTCGCGACGCCTTGTTACCGAGCCCCCGAGGTGATCATGACTACCGGGGGATACAACGGCGCGATGGACGTGTGGAGTTTGGGGTGTATTTTTGGGGAGCTTTTGCAGCGGCAACAGCAGCACGCCCTGACCCCCAACTTAACGATATCGCCCCTGTTCCGGTTCGACGATGACCCGATACCGCGGCTGGGGACGAATGAAACATATACGGAGCTGGTGAGGGATGTACACGAGGGAGTTGACAAAGGACTCAAAGGACTGTCCAATATATCCCACCAAGAAAAGGAGGAAGAAGAAATCAAGCTCCGTCGTTCAAGCCGCGCGCGGGCGAGATTGGATTTATTCTTCAACGTGGTGGGCACGCCTTCGTGGAGGGACGTGGAAAAAATTCCTAATGTAAAGTTCCGGAACTACTTGCGAGGTATTAGAGGCAGAGCAGGGTCGTTAACCAAACAGTTCAACGGCTGTGACGACTCGGCGAAGGATTTACTGCTGCGCATGCTTTGCTTCGACCCCGACGGCCGCGCCTCCCCGCGCGAGATTCTCTCGCACGAGTACTTCAAGGAAAGCGAAAGGGACAGCATGCCCCGGGATATGAGCATATCTGAAGTGCACCAGGCCAGCCACGGTTTCGAGATGGATTTGGAAGGTCAATTTGAGATTGAATACACCAGGGAAGACGACGTCAACGCTCCTCCGTTTGAAATGGACGTGGAGCCAAACACTTCGCATTCGCAAAACACTTCATCCCAAAACTTTTGGGAACTCGACGCGCCGAGGGCCGCGCTCGCGGCGCTCGAGGTGTCGTTCGCGGAGGTCGCGGACGTGGCGCAATCCCCCGAGGGGGGGGGCACGAAGTGGCGCATGTGCTTCAAAGAGTGGTTCGAACACGAGTGCGAGCGACGCACCCGGAGCGGACACGGCGCGGACACGTCAGGTCGCGATACGTTGGGGTCGCGAGTTTCTCGAGTTTCACACGGGACAAATTTCTCCACGGACCCCCCACCCGATGCCCCCAACGAAACCTCTTTCGGTTCCTTCGAGGATCTAAACACCCCGGGGAGACTTACAAGGGCGTTTCCCCTGTTCTTCAGGTCAGGAGAGAAGCCCGTGGCGTGGGCAGGTGTGGACGGGGTAGGGACGCGCGTGGGCGGCGTTGACGCGGGTTCCCCGGGAAACACCTACACCTCGAACGTCATGTCTCTGAACTTCGAGCAGCGGTACCTGGGCGGGGCGTTCGGGACGACTGGAGTTTTTGGCCAGGGAGGGGTGGGTCTATCAAGTGCCCGGGACTTTGTGGGACTTGGGGACGCGCGGAGCCTGCCTGGGGACCTTCCCTCGGCACCGTCCCTCGGCGCGCTCGGCCACCTCGGGGCGAACAGGCACGGCGAGTGGGGCGAAGAGGACCTGCCCACTGCGATGAAGCGGGTGAGCGTGTCGAGCGGAAGTGAGGCGTGGGGGGTCACAGCGGTGCCGCCGGGGATGGCAAAGGAAGAGGGTGCGTTATATGCAAGCATGAGCAATCAGCAAGGGAGGTGAGTATTTAGGTAGCTTTGATTGATGAGTACGGAAGACAAACTCGAACAAACAACGGACGAGCGTTTCTGTAAAGTGTGTTACCTTCGTTCATGCATTTTCTGTTTTGTCCTTCCTTCAGTCTGGCGTTCTCCCGACTCCAATTCGTCTGCACTTCAGCCTCGCTCTCCCAGCTGAGGACGAATTTTTCCACGGCCCGCATGCGATCGAAGATTCGGCTCAGATGGGACAGCGCCAGATTGAAGACTCAACTTTTTTTTCCACGCGCAAATAAAAACGCCTTCAAAAAGCAACGATTTAAAATCTTGGCGCGCGCGATGGGTCTCGACGAGACCCCGTCTGGCCTCCGGCTCGCGTCGAACGGCAACGAGAAGCTCGCCCGGCTTCGCAGGGCGCGTAAAGAGGTCGCACGAACTGACGAGGCTGCCCTTCGCCGAACGAACGACGCCCGGGTCAACGAACTTCACGCGCAGCTCGAAGCGAAGCTACGCGACCGTAACGAGCGTCGCGCAAAGTTGCTTCGTCCGGAACGCGAGCGCGTGGGTGTGGACCGAGAGACGAGAGAATCGCACGCGGCTGCTGAGCGTAACATCCTCGCGTCGCAGAAAGAGCAAGCGCGTTTTGACGAATCCGCGCGGACAGAACGACGACGCGCTGCGTTTCAACGACGAAGACGAACCGCAGAGACGGAGCGTAAATGGGACACGCTGAACGAACCAGCGGCGGACGAAGCGCAACGCACGCCGCGGCTTCGGGAAGTGAAGTCGGAACGTATTTTCACGACCACAAACGAGGTGCTAGTGGTGACTCGTAACAGTGCTGCAAACGATGAAGGGTCCGACGCGGAGAACCTCGCCGCGGCGCGAGAATCAGCAGCGGCGAGAAACAATACCATCGCGACTGCTCAAAACATCGCGGAATCTACTTCTGACGCACCACCTGACTCGTTTGATTTCGCGGTCGTTACGAAAAGTGCTTCGTCGCCTCAATTCATGGATGAGGAATCCCTTCGCGTCGCACGTGCTGTACGCAGAGGCGATACCGATTTGCGAAGCGTGGCGAACGAGTGCGAAGTCCTTGATGATTTGCTCGATGATTTGGACGATGGAAGCGCGTCGACGTCTATTGAGTTGGATGAATCCATCGCAGAGACGCTGGATGCGTCCGTGGGGTCAATCGCAGGGACTGTGGAGACTTCAGGGACCCTGGATTCATCTCCAGTCAGAAAACAGCGCGTTTTCGTGAAACCGGGAGGCGTGGCGTGGGCGTCGCCGGGCTCGTCGAAGTCGCATGGATCGGCGTCTGACAAAATACCTGCGGCGTCTTTCTCGTCTCCAAATCGTCACAGCAGTCGAAGACTAAATACCCACATGCCCTCGAAAACGCCGTCAATGTCTTCCCCTGATTTCGAATCGAGGCTTCGAGGCACCATAGCGTCGGTACGTCGAAGCCGAGAGAAGGATACAGGGACGAGTGACGGCGACGTGAAAAGTGAAAAGACAGTTGCGGAGTTTTCGATTGAGTCGCGGCCGAAAGTAACGCCCGTAAATGCGCCCCTGCCACCTCAGTCCACGCCATCTGGGGTGAGTTTGTTCGAGTGCGATTCGGTTGATCCTTGTTTTGACATCGAAAAATGCGAACACGAGGTTCAGTCCATGCGGCGCATGGAAGGAATCGTCCAGCAGCTCGCGGTGGGGTCAGAGGTGATGGGTGAAACTTCGTCAGAGCAGGTTTCAACTTCAGAGGTGAACCCTTCTGCAGTTGATTTATCAGCACGCGGTGCGGTCTTGAGTGAAAATCCCAGCAGCTCGCCTGTAGACACGGTTCCCGGGGTTGCCTCCCTCGTTGCACAAAACCACAAACTCCCAACCCAAGGTCCGCTATGTGCGTTGGAAGCCATGTTGAAAACACAAAACGGCGGGAGGCGCCGCGGTCGAAGAAAGACGCGGCGCGAGAAGCAGTTTGGGAAGTTGCCGTTCAGAGTGGCGGGCGCGGCGCTTGAAGTTGCGCGCAAAGCGGGTGGGGGGGCGCTGAAGCTATTCAGGGCAGCTAAAGGGATCGTAGGGAGAGGCGAGCGTAGACATGATAGAAATTAGGCGTCGATAATGGTCTTGCATCGTTGTAAAGAATCTTACATCTCGTGATGTTCCTCTTGCTCTGATGCATCACGGATCGGTCTGTTCGTCCTCGTCCATTACATGAGCACGCACGCCTTTTCCTTCTCCGCCGCGGCTTTCTTGTTCGCCTCTTTCTGCGCCTTCAGTTCCGCCTGAAACTTCTGGTAATCACTCGCCTTGACTTCTTCCTTGCCGTTCAAGAAGACGCTGGACCAGAATTCGGACCTCTCCGGTGCTTCGGGTTCCGATTTGCTGTCCTGCGTGGCGCGCACGACGGTCGCGGCGCGGGGCTTCTTCGCGCTGGTGGGGCGCGCGGTGACGCGCACGGGCGCGGTGCTGGAGGCGACGGAGATCATTTTGGTGGTGGGTGGCGCAGAGTGTGAGGGAGGATAGGAGCGATGCTCGTTTTTCTCCGGAAGCACTGATACGTCGTTTTATTGGCTGGTGTTTGCCAGCTCGATGCGATTTAGAGATTTCGTTTGAAAGCAAATTTTGTTGATTTGAAACTGAAAAGGACCGCGCTTCCTGGTTTCGATTCACGTAAAGTGACCGGTAGTATCGGTCAATTCTTAGCCATCAAATTGAGAGCGTGCCATTTTGCGCGTAACCTCCCGACTACCTTTTTCAGATGAAACACCTCTGTCGAACGAAAGGCCCGACCCTCCATTTCCAACAGATATTGTGAGACGCGCGCCGAGCGGTTGTGTTCGGGCGCCATGGCATTCGAACCGCGCCGGCGGGCGAGTGGCATTAATAGAAACGGTAAGTAGCGTGTTAGGGTCCGCGGAGCACACGCTCACGGACACTCCCCTTCCCAGAATCTGAAGAATCCTGGCCATTTAGATTTCTCGGATCCGTCAACGTTCAACCCCCCTCACCGCTGACGCCATCCACCCCCTCCCCCCCTCTTCCCACACAAACGCAGATGGTTTCTGGAGCCGGCATCAAAACCACGTGTTCCTGGCGTTGAGCTTCGCCCTGGCGTGCACGTGCGGCACGTTCCTGTGGGGGCACAGAGCGTCGGTGTTCCGCCTCGGCGCGTCCCAGCTCGGCCCCGGCCCCGGGGCGTGGCTCGTTGAGGCCCCGGGTGTGCACGGCTTGAGCGCGGCGAAGCTGGGTGTAGCATCGCAGCGACACGCCAGCGAATTGGACCAAAGAGACTGCTTGCTCGTGGTGAAGGATGGCGTAATCGTGCACGAGAGTTACCGGGAAGGGGGAGACCTGGACACGTTGCATTACGTCGACGGCGTTGGGGCCACCGCCGCGGCGCTTCTCATCGGCGCGGCGGCGAGACAGGGCATTTTGGATCTTGACGCGCCTCTGGCGGATTACGGCATAGCAGCGCCTGCAGTGAGGGACAGTACCAACCCCTTCACCGCAACCTCAACCGACCCTACCCTTGACGCTGAGCAACTGAAGCGCCATCCCGAGCTGCGCTGGGGAAACGAATGGAGCCGCGTCACTGCGCGGCACGTGTTGGCGGGAGTCACCGGGTTGGGTGAAGCGCCTGCCGGTATGGAATTCACTGAAGACGCCACTGGATCGATCCTCCAAGTCCTATCAAAGGTTTTAAAAGCCACGACTGGGGTGAAGCCTGTTGATTGGGCAAAAGAACACTTCACCGGCCCGTTGGGCGTTTCCGACTTCTTCGCCAAAGATCTTTTGAAAGATGGCGACGACGTCGGCGGAGTGAACATTGCGGGCGGGCAGATGGCCACGTGCAGAGACGCTGCGCGTTTCGGGCAGCTCATGGTTAACGGCGGGACGTGGCTGGACGAGAATGGGGAGGTTACGCGATTGGTGGATTCCGATTTTATCGGCAGACTAACCGCATCTTCTTTTCCCAACGCGAACGCGAACGCGGGGTACGCCACTAGGACGCACCCGGGGAAGACCAGTGATGGTTTACCCAGGGCTACTGCGTTCTTTGCAGGCGTCAGTGTCAGTGACAGCAGTCCCAAAGGTACGAAGAAATCGAGGAAGGAGATGCAGGTTGCTGGTGAGGGCAAGAAAGAATCGACTTCTGTAAAGTCGAAAAAAGAAAAGAAGTCCATCCAAGCGAAGGTTGATTCTGAAATTGATGAGGAGGCGATTCGGTTGGTTGACGCGGCTAAAGTGTTTGAGGACGAGCACGCCAAGGCACACCCTACGGGCACTGATAATGCAGTAGAGCCTTCTCTCGGTGCTGCGCCTGAAACGGCTGAAACGCACCGCGCGCCGACTTGGGTGGATTACGAAGTTTCGGGTGGCAACGAAGAAAACGCTTGCGGTGAGTCTAGCTCTTCGATTCTGGGCCCGGACGGCCCGAGCTTCCCCCTGGCGTTCTCCGTGGGCAAGCTCGGCAAGTTTCTAGTGGTGTCACCCGAAACACAAACTGTAGTGGTGTCCATGGGGAACACCTGGGGAAGCAGTGATGCTTGTCCATCAGGGCTGCGGGAACTTTTAGACGAACAAACCAAAATCGCGGAGAGGGCGCGGGCGGTGTCCAGCCTGGGCGCTGTGCCAAACAGGGGGGCAGCGAACGCGGGGTACGACGAACGTGTGCTGATGCGCCAGCTGTGGGCAGCGGTTGGGGATGCGGTCACGCCGGTTCAGTTGTTGCACGACTCGAACATCTTTGGACAGGCCAGGAGCGACGTGAGCGGCATCAGTAGGAGGCGCGCGAGCATCGACGAAGAAGGCCAGGAAACAACAAAGGACGGCGACATCGTCGAGCTCGCGAACCCAACGACGTATGCGAAAACCAAAGCCAGCGCGATCGCGGCGGTGGCGGCGACGGGTGCGACGGAGGAAGTGTTAGCTGAGGAGTCCGAAACGCGCGCTGACGATTACGAGCAGCAGACAGCGGAAGAGGCAGCGACGGCGGTGAGCGCGCTTGCCTCTTCGTCCCGGCAAGACGCGCTCGCCTCTGTGAAGCGTGAGCAAGCCACGCGCTTAGCCCAGGCGACGCACGCGGAGGAAGCCGCGCGTATCCGCCGCAGGGTGGTTGACGAGTCAGGCAAGCTCGGCTCGGACAAAGATGCGGACCCTTCAGGGGGACGGACGGGGGCGTGCAGGTGCGCGTGTGCGCCCGCGCTGGACGGCGTCGGCCAGTGCGTCAACATGCGCGGTGTCCTGGAGGCGAGCTGCGGCGACGCGGCGCTGCTTGGAGGTGCGAAGGGGTACTGCCCGGCGCTTGGCGTGACCTCTACGTGCGCCGTGCCTGTGGAGAAAACAGAGAAGCTGGGTAAGCCAAAGAGCTCAAAACACAGCGGAAAACACCGCCATCTACTCAAGGATGTCGAAGAGGACGAGGCGGAGTCACAAATGCAAACTACAAGCGTCAAGATTTCCGCGGCGCGGTTCAGCGACGCGGACGTCGCCACTGTCGGTTTCCCCTCCTCCGGGTCCGTTTCCGTAACCCCTGAGACGCCCGCGTTCGAGTGCGCAAACACACGAGCATGCGCCCCAGGCCTCGGTTCATCGCACACCGAAAGCTTCCTGTGCCAGCCCCTTACGTTCGTGTCGTGCACCTGGAGCGACGAGCTTTGCGACCAGCGGTCGCCGCGCGACGCGACGCGCAGGGCGACGACCAAACATGAACACGAACCGGAGGTTGCCGGTTCGTCTTCCCTTGGCCACACGACTTCCTCAAAACTGGTGTTGAGTGAGCCTTCTGTGGAGACGTACTTGGGGCTCACGGCGTCGAACGTTGCGGGGGCGACGACACCATCCAGAGAAACGATTGGGGTGGTGTCAACAGGAAGGTGGGCGCTCGCGGCGGCGGCGCTGTCGGTCACCGCGTTCGTGGCGGTGGGGTCGAGAGTGGCAAGAGCGGCGGCGGCGGAGCGCGAACGTACGGGGCGTGGGGAAAAGACGCGGCTGCTCGGGGTTGAGGTGAAGGTTCAGAAGTGTGAGGTTCAGAAGGGTGACGTCAAGGCGAAGGCTGCTGTGGCGGTGAAGACTGTTCCGACAGTATCAACGCCTTCAACAGTATCAACGCCTGAACCAAAAGTACCTCCGGTGACTTGCACGCTGAGCGCGGGGAAGCCCCCGTTGCCTCCGCGTCCGGTTGTCACGGCGCCGATTGTTCCGCCTGTTACAGACACCAGACATGTTGAGCTCGGCGAAGCCCCCGAGTCTGAGGGCGACAGCAGCGACGACGAGGTGAGTGACTCGCCGAGATCCAAGGACACGCCTCGATCGCAAAACACGGATGACGAGATCGACGCGTGGCTCAACGCGTAGACTGAAATACATACACTAGCTTTATTCATACTTTCGTTTCTATTGCGTATTGCCTACAGATCTAAATATACCCCATTTACCCTCCACTACCCACTACCCGCCACTGCCTTGACGTTCGGGTCCCGTAGCCTCTCGAGTTGTTTCCGCCCTGCGCGAATGAAGTGCTCGATTTGTTGCATATCGCGCATGGGATCTAATGCTCTGCGGCCCTCGAACTCGGCTCTGATGCGTGACACGATCGCTACGCGTGCCTCCTCGGGCTTGACCCTCGCGGCTCGCAGCAACGCGCGGTGCAACGAAAGCGCCTGCTTCGCAAGACCGCTCAGGCGAGGCACCATGGAGAGTGATGACGTTCTCAAGATTTCTTTAAGGGGGTTCCAAAGAGTTTCGCCAAAATCCGAGTCACCGCCCAATTTTGCAACCACGACCCTCAGTCCTCGCCGCGCCTGTTTGCACCCCTCGTGCAGACCGCATCGGTCGGCGTTAGGGTTAAGAGTGCGAGCGTAAGGGTAAGCGCGTCTTTCGCTTCGACCTCCCCAATAGACACCATGAGCGAGCGCACCGATTCCGCTTCGTTCGACCACCTTGTGAAGTTGCTTTTGGTTGGTGATTCAGGCGTGGGTAAGAGCAGCCTGCTCCTGAGGTTCAGCGAAGGGACGTTCGAACAAGACCAAACCCCCACGATCGGGGTGGATTTCAAGCTAAAGTTTCTTGATGTCGACGGAAAAAGGCTGAAGCTCACGGTGTGGGACACCGCGGGGCAAGAGCGGTTTCGTACGCTGACGAGCAGTTATTACAGAGGGGCGCAGGGAGTGATTTTTGTTTACGACATCAGCCGCCGCGAAACGTTCCAAAACCTCGCCGGGATCTGGGCCAGGGAGGTTGACATGTACGCCACCGTTGGTGACTGCGTGAAGATCGTGATCGGGAACAAGCTAGACAAGGAAAGTGGACGGGAGGTTTCCCGAGATGAGGCGGAAGAATTCGCGCGGCAAAACGGATGTTTGTTTTTGGAATGCAGCGCGAAGAGTAATGCATTCGTTCAGGAGGCATTTCTGGAGCTGGTTCGTGGTGTTTTGGAGACGCCATCGCTGGTGGAGGAAACCGCAACGCAGGGCGGTAAAATACGGCTGAAAAAGTACCAACAAGGGAAGAAAGGGGACTGCGCATGTTAGGTTGATGAGAGAAGGGATTAGTTTTTTGTAAGTCTCTTGACATTCACAAAATGACATGCTTGCGCCTGCTAAAACCTTATACACTGATACATATCTCCCTTTACGCCCCGATGGGCTTCGCGAGCTCAGCTTCCATCTGCCTGATGCGCGACATCAGCGACAAATCAAAGAAATCCTCGCCCATGGCCACGGTGAACCCCCCCACGAGACGCGAGTCGACTTTAGTTTCCACTTTCAAAGACTCACCCGCGTCGACGTGCACCTGCAACTTGCTCGTCAGTTCCTTGAGTTGCTCGGGGGTGAGGGGTTGCGCGCTCGTCACGGTCGCCTTGACCTGACCCGCAGCAGCAAGCGTGTACTCCTCGAGCGCGTCGTAGATCTTCTGGTTCTCGGCTAAGCGCCCGTTCTCGGCGACGACGCATAAAAACGATTTAGTGATGGGCGCGAAGTTCGCGCCATCGCAGAAAGCGGTCAAGCCCGCGATCTTCTTCGCCTTTGACATGGTTGGGTCCTCCAAAAACGTCTTAAACTTTTCGTCGCCGTTCGCGGCGTCGATGACCTGAGGGTTGAGAGGGGGGTAGGGGGGCATGGGTGAGTTGCACATCGAGTTACAGTCTCAGTGCATTCGTCTCATTGAATTCAATGCTTAAAAAAATCTGGTAGACGGCACGATGCATGGAGTTGGATGGGTATTCGATGACCGGCAAACCCATGTCTACTGCACGTTCGACCACTTTCACGTACCGTCTTGAATTCCGCCTGCACCGTGGGGATGTTGCCCGCCTTCGACGCGGCGGTGTACAGCGCGGATGCGTAGCGCGCTGGGAGCCCGAACAGGTTCAAAGGGGGCTGTGGATGACGGGATGAGGGAAGCGTCAGAGCAACGAACTATACTTTGCTGTGCGATCGGGTCCGTGCGTCGCGTCGGGGTTTGCCTTCTATGCGAGCATTTCTTCAAAGGTGTCACCCCTACGTACCGCGTGTTCGTCGATCTCGTAGTCATCCTCCTCCCTAGCCGTGGGGGATGAGAAGAACGAGCGCTGTGGGGTGAGGGAGGGAAGGTCAGTCGGATGCGGTATTTTTCTGTGAAGCGAGCGATGATGATGAGAGTTGCCGGGCAGAGGGCGGTCCGGAAAGACGGCGTCGCCGCGTCGTCGCCAGTTCTAACACTTACCCTCGACGCCGAGGCAACGGTGGCACCGGTGATGTGCTGCCTGGCCGCCGGCACGAACCGGGACCAAAGCGCGTTAGCGGTGGTGCGAAGCATCGGAAGCGCGCGACGCAGAGTGGAAGGGCAATCGGAAGGAACGGCCTCTCCGCAGAAGAGATCAACTTTTAGGTCGGCCCGGCTAAAATGTATGGAAATCGTGGTGGTCTGTGACTCAAGAATGTGGGGATTTTGTCACTTCCCAGAAGTAAACTCCGACTTCGGGATCGGTTCGAAATGAAACACCCCGCCCAGCCTTCGGGCCATTGGAAGGCGAGCGAGGCGCACGATGCCCCCCACCCGTCCTTCGGGACGCGTGGTCGCCCTCTGTGTATTCGCCGCGGCGGTGGCCAGCGCGGATGCGGGCGGCGCCGTGGCGTGGTTACAGGGCGGAGACGTGATGCGGGCTGAGCAAAACTCGACGCCCCGGCGCCACCATCACGGTGGCGCCACCTCTGATGAGCTGGATGACCTGCGCGCGCGTATCATCCCAGGGTCAAGAGCGCAGGTTGATATGCGCGATTTGGCGGATGCGCGTGATGCTATGGACCGCGCGGCAGCCACGGAGACGTCCGCCAGCACGGACAAGGAAACCTCTCATCACAAACAACGACAACAACGCGTTGAATCTGCGGGCGGAGGCGTCGCGTTCGTTGCGGCCCCCCCCGCGGTGGACACCGAGGACATCGCGCGTCGCGTCCGCGCGTCCAAAGGCGAGGTCGTTATGCTTCACGGCGGGTTGGTGGACGGCGGCGATTCCGCGACACACACCTCGGTTTTAGCGGGGTTGGGCGCGGCGACGGGTGCTGTGTTTTGCCGGCTGAAGGAGGAGGATGGAGCGAACACCGAGATGCTAGCCTCGTCCGCCACAGCGTTCTCCACCACGGACAACAGGGCGTATTTCCACGGCGGGTACAAGGTTTGGGACGGGGGGAACGACTTTACAGATGTGGATTCGCTAAGCGTGTTTGACGGGGAACGCTCGGGGTGGGCGTGCGCGGGCGACGGGTGCGGCGCCGGGCTGGGCACCGGATCGTCCGAATCGAAATCACCCGGCCGACGAGACGAACACGTCGCGGTGGTCACCCCAGAGCCGGTCAATTTAGGTGGCGTGAAGCAACGTGCGCTCGTCGTGTTCGGAGGCAGGGATGAGAGTGACGTACGGTTGGATTCGGTGTACGCGCTTGGGCTGGACGACGGCAAGTGGCGACACGTACAAACCACGCCCCCGAAGTTGAAAAAAGGCCAAAGAGCGTCGCAAGGCCCGTTCGACTTGCCTTTGGTGATTCAAAACACGCACCAAGACGGCACGCCGTTTCCGTTGGCCAGGTCGGGGAGTAGTGCGGTCGTGAGCTCCTCCAACATCATGTACATCTTCGGCGGGTTCGTCGTGGAAGGCCGGTTGGGGTTCAATGTCGGCGAGTTGCTCGCATTAGATTTGAACTCGATGGCTTTCTTTTACCCGAAAGTCACCGGTGACTTGCCGGTTCGTCGGAACAAACACACCGCGGTTGTGGATGAGGATAACAACATGTGGGTATGGGGCGGGTCGGTGTGGGACCACACGGGAGGGAGCGCGACGTACGCCAGCACGGCTACGCACGTCGCGGACTTGAGCGATAGTACGCACGTTGTGTGGCGTCGCGTTACAACAAAAGGCCTGCCTCCGTCGCAGCGCCGTTTACACACTTCCGTTGTTAAAGACGGCGTGATGTACGTCATCGGGGGCGAGGACTACCACAGCAAGTTGTTTCTTCAAGACGTGCACGCGTTGGATTTGAAAACCCTGGTTTGGAGCCAGCCTTCAACGGCGGGGAGCGCGGGCAGCGGACTGATAAGGGCCGCCGCGGTTGGCCTACAGCTTTCAGATCCAGTCAAGAGCTTGGTGGAGTGCGGTGAGGGCACCCCAGTACCCGCGTTGACTGGCGAGCTTCAGCCCAAGAACGACAAGCTCGTCACCGCGCTTGAAGAGAGCGCCGCGGCGATGGGCAAAGGTCCGAATTCTGAATTATTCGCCGCGGCGATGGGCAAAAAATCGGGGAGCGGCGACGAAAGCGCTATTAAAGCGGGGTGGGTCCCTGAGCAAGGCCGGGTTTCAAACCAATGGGACGCCGCGAGCGACCTGGGCGCCGGTTTGCTCGTGGAATCCAGGGGGATGTGGGAGCTGCACCTGCTCGCCAACGTCGCGGGCGAGGGGCTGATGGAGGTGGAAGCCGATGACCTGCCCGAGTTCACAGGCAGCCTGGCGGCACAAGTGGCGAGGGAAGGCGTGGAAGGCTTGGTCGGCGCAGATGGCTGGGCGAGGAAGGCCAGCCGCGCCGGAGGGAGGGACGCGTTCAAAACGGAAACCAAGAAAGCGGATGTGATTGAGGCGAAGAAAACGACTGAGGCAACTAAGGTAACAGTTGCGAAGGAGACAAGTCCATCTAAATCGCACACGACGCGCACCGCACCACACGTGGCGCGCCAGGGCCGTCGCGAGGCGAACGACGCGGAGGTTTCAAAAACGCGGAAAGAAACTACGAAAGAGTCCAAGTCGAGGAAACGAGGTAATAAGCGTGTGAGTTCACAAGCGAACGAGGAGGATGCTGATTACAAGTCCATTGCTGATTACGAGGCCCTTGACGATTTCCCGCGGCCCGAGATTTCAGGGACGCGCACACGTTCGTCATCGAAGGCTACGCTGAAAACACACAAACTCCCCGACTCGAAACAAGCGGCTGCGGACGTGGCGAGGGAAGTGCGCCGGGCAAAGCGAGTCGTAGCGAGGGACTCGGAGGCGGCGAGAGTCGGCGGTGCTGTTGGTACGCAAGATGCCAACACGCGTTGGTGGCAAGGCGCCGACGAGCACGTCGATCAACGAGCCTATCGCCCTATCGACCCTTCCACAATCGCCGCCAGCGCGGACAGCGCGTACTTTGAAACCGTGGAGGCGGACAAGCGCGAACTCGCGGCTGTCGCGCAAACCTCGAGGAACGCGGTGAGACGGGATGATGAACCTGGGTTGGGAGACGTGGTGGTGGTGGGCGACGAGCAAGACGTGGATCCAACGCGGGCGGACGGCGAGGATTTGACGGATGCGGAGATTGTGGTGGACGCCACGACGCTCGGGTTGGGGCAGGGTGGCGATTTCGAGGAAGACGGGGTTGTGGACGTCTCTGGAGGCGATTCTGCTGCCGACAACGAGGTTGAAGACGTCGTCTCCCGTGATCTCCCGTTTCCGCTAGCGTCGCTGGGCGATTCACTCGCCATGGACTCCAATTCAGACGACGTTATCGTCCAACGAACGGGCGTATGGCCGGAAGAAACAGCCAAACTATGGTCCCAGTTCAAAGCGCACCTGACCAAGTTTGAAACGGAAACGGATTTAGAAAGTTCTCAAGCGGCGTCCGCGCAGCTCGGCGCGGCTGACGAAGCCGCGGCGTGGGAGATTTTCAAATCTCGGTTCCACGAATTTTCGGGAGACAGTGCGTTCGTGAGTGACGACGATGAACGCATGGTGCGTGACGATTTGAATGCACCAAGTGACGACGACGCGCACTTAGCGCACGTCGCGCACGCAGCGATGGCGAAGACGAAAACGCTCGTCGAGGCCAGTCTCGGTGAAAAGGAGTTATTATTCCCCCAATCAGAGGCGCAGTTTTTTCAAGACTCCAACACGGACTCGGTGTTGCGGGTGTTGGGCGGTGCTGCGGTGGTGGCGACCCTGGGGGTGTTCGGCATGTCCCGGCTCATTACTCGGATACGCTGGGACACGAGTGCTATGTTGTCAAGCACCTCTGCTGAACGCGCCAAGCTCGTGGTTCCCGACCCCGACGGCTTCCGAGGCGCCACGCCGCTCGCGCAGAGGGAGTCCCCGCACGCGAACACCGCGACGTGGCAGCAAGCCGCAGCCAAGCGGTGGCAAACGCACTTCTCCAACGGGTTCACGGAAAAGGACGAGTTTCAGGGGGGGGTCACGGAGGAGGTGTACCTGTAGATACGGACGGTATTATTATATTAACAAGCAATTTTAGTTCTCATCAGTCTTGTTTCGTTCCGATTTCTTGCGCGAAAACTAATTGCCCATACGCGCCGCGGCCCGAGGGTGAGATATTTCGGAATTGGGTGTGTGCTTGCTCGGCTCGTGATTATGGCGCGTCTATGTTTCATTACACGGTAAACGCCGCGTGTGCTAGTCGTACAGTTCACAGTCGAACTCCCTCTGTGCTGGTCGTATAGTTCCGTCGAACTCTCTCTGGCCGGACCTCGTCTCTCGTCGTAAATCTTGGCAGAACAGAAAAGAACCCTAATGTCGCAATCGCCTTCTCGGTCGCGCGATCGTCCCCTCTCCGCCGCGCAAAGGCTCTCCGAACACAAGCGATGGTCACGGACGTGTCATTTCCAAGCGCGAAACACCGCGACCGCGTTCGTCTCGTGCCTATCTACCACCCAGACTCACAGGTCAGGCTTAATGGGACCCCCCGGGGTTCAAGAACCCGCTCTTCTTCTTGTCCTCCTCGGTGATGCCCAGCGTGGCGACGGTGACGCCGTACCCGACGACGCCGAACCCGGCGATGAAGGGCCACATCTTCTTCGCCTGGCCCGCGGCGAAGGTGATCATGCTCTGGTTCTGGTACGGCATCGTGACGGGGTCTACGTGCGGTGGGTAATGATGCGCAACGGGTCGATAGTTCGTGACTGGTTGCTGTGAAAATCTGTTTTTGGCGATTTCGCGTTGTTGACACAAACTTTTCCTCACCGTCAGTGCAAGGCCGCGCCGTGCGCGCACCTTCCTCACCCCCCGGCATGTCGCGCGATGACTACGACGACGTGCAGTTCACGACTTTGGTCCGGGAAGAAGAGGTGTCGTCTTCCGGCATGCCTTCAACCATAGAACCAGAAGACACACACAACATCGCGTACTGGTCGTGTTTCATACTTGGGGGAGGCCTCCTCTTCCCCTGGAACGCGTACATCTCCGCAGTGGATTACTTCGGGGAGCTGTACCCAGACGAGCACGTGGACAGGGCGTTCGGGGTGCTGTACTTTCTCCCGAACTTAGCCGCGCTTTGTGGGGTGCTTCGGTGGGGCAACACGGTCGAGGCAAGACATCGAATAAGATTCGGGTACCTCGCATTTCTTTTCTGCCTCGTCGTACCGGCCGCGTCGACGTCGTTGATAGCTACGTACGTCGCCGTGGCGCTGACAGGCGTGGCAGATGCCATCTGCCAAGGCTCGCTGTTCGGCACCATCGCCCCCATGCCTGAAAAGTTTACACAAGCGCTGATGGGAGGCACCAGTTTTTCAGGTTTGGTCGTGTCGGCGTTGAGATTAATCACGAAGGGTATTTTTTCGCAAACCAAGGAGGGAAAACGACGAGGCGCCGTGGCGTACTTCATGGTGTCCGCGGCGTGGGTCAGCATCTGTCTTGTGTTATTTACTCGGCTGGAAAAGACGCCAGTATATGTGTACCACCATAGGAACGAAGTATATTCAAATACCGAAAACGATGACGAATACGAAGCAGACCAAGCGCCGGTACGTTCGTCTGAAAATCACTCGCATAATAAGATTCTGGATAAAAGAAAATTCACATCAATCGTCCGCAGTATATGGCCGCACGTGTGTACAGTTTTTTCCGTCTACGCGGTGACTCTTTCGATTTTTCCCGGTGTGCTTGCGGAGGACGTGCGCAACGAGTCGTTGGGAGACTGGTATCCAGTTCTGTTGATAACGTGCTTCAACGCGTTCGACGTGCTTGGGAAGATGTTACCCAGGTGGTGGGTTTGGGGAAGTTCGATTTTGGGTGAGAAACCAAAGACGCTCGCGGTCGCGTCCGTGTTGCGCGTCTTATTCGTCCCCGCGTTTCTATTCGTGTCGAAGGAAAACGCACCACTTGCGTGTACCGTTCTCGTCGCATCTTTAGGCCTGACCAATGGGTGGTACAGCAGCGTAGGGATGATGACGGCGCCGAAGACGTTTGTGGAGAACGGAGACCAAGAAATTTGCGGGACCGTAATGGTGTTCTTTTTGCTCGGCGGGCTCGCCACCGGTGCGGCATGCGGCTGGCTCTGGGTATAGGTGGTATAGGTTGAATAGTAGTAAGTACACAGATAGAGTGAAAAAGTAGTAAGCACGCAGTTAGAGATAGTAGTAACGTAGCGGTTTAGATACAAACATAGTCAAAGTATAAGCAATGTAGGTAAGGTACATATTGCGAAACACGGCTAAACGTGAGCTAATCAGGCACTACACTCATTTCGCCTTCCCCAGCGATTTCATCAGCGCCTCTCTCTGCGCCCTCAACTCTTCCTTCCCCTCCACTTGCGCGAGGAAGAACAGAATCCTCTCCATCGCGGATGGGGGCAGCTGGTGTAGTCCGGGTCTATCCGCGGCGAGAAGCGACATTTCCTTCAGGTTGCGCTCAAACGTAATTTTCGCGTCTTCGTCCAGTTTCACATCCGGGTTCAGGGTGCTCATCGCCGCGACGCCTCCAGTAAGCGTACCACCTCGCCCATTGCCTGTCAAGCTCATCCTCTTCCCCCGTCCCCGAGCTTCCTTCGTGTCCCTCGTCCCTCTGCCGCTCATCAAGTGCTTGTACGACGTGTACGTCGCGCCGCGGTTCACCTTTGCGATGATCCTCGCGCTTTTCCGCGACCGCGGCGCTGTGCCATTCGGCGGCGGCGGCGACTCCGGAGGCGAGTCGCTTTCCGGCTTTGCGCGTTTTCCCCTGCCGGAAATTTCGGCATTCGCCTTGTTCTCCTCCTGCTGCGTCAGCGCGTCTTCCCAGCACTCGTCGTGCGTCATGGGTTTGATTTCCAGCGTCATTTTTTCAAACTCTGAAAACGTTCGTGCCGTGACTTGGTCCCAAATCGGGGGTATCTTGTGCGGGTCCACCACGCCTTCTTCAGGGTCACGCGGGCCGTCTTTCTTTTTCTGCCCAGACTCGGAGTCGGACTCGGAATCAGAGTCGGAGTAGTCACTTTCGGAATCTGAACCGTCGCCTGGTTTCCCGCCGTCCAAGCGCTTCACGCGAACTTTCTTTTTCGTCAAATCCGGCGGTTGCGTTCGCGAACGCTTTTCACAGAGTAAAAGCATACGCACCGCGACCCTGAAACTCGTCCATCCATACCTTCCATGCGCCTTCGGACTCCACTCGAACCAAATACTCGGCTTCGGCGGGTTCGCGTTCTTGGGGACGAAAAACTCAAGCCCGTCCTTTCCGCGAAGCAACTCGGGCTGGTCGTAGAAAAGGGTGGAGACGTTTTTAATAACCTTTTTATGAGTGGGAAGGGAGTAATAAGGAGTAAGGGTTTGGTCAGTCAATCAGTCAGTCAGTGAGATGTGGAAGTCTCGGATAAGCTACTGTTCACAGTAATAAACCCAGAGTCTCTGGCCAAAGCGATGATGAATGACGCTGTCGAAAAAGCCAAATCCCCAAATAACCAAAAAACCTGTCCCCAAAAGATCCAAAAAAGAACTCTCCATGGAAATCTTTGCCAGCGAAGCGCTTCGTCTCGAAATTCACGAGTTTGAACCAAGGATCTACGGTTTACGTTGTCGATCAACCGGGTGGATGGATCCCAGGCGGCTGACTTGGACGTTCGGGCCGACTCGGCTTGAATCGCGTTCCCGCGTGTCTGAAGGGGAGGGAGGGATAGGTGGGGCGGGAGGTACGGGGAGGTACGCGACGCGCTCCACCTCCAGGTCGGGGTCACGGACGTGTTGTTGGTCCAGGTGAGGTCGTTGCGCGTGGAATTCAGACTCAAGATCCTTACCTGTTCCGTGGTGAAGTCGGCGTTTCTGAACCGAATCAGAATGGCTAAGAACGCGTGGTACGGCCGTTCATCCGCGGCGTACACCTTTCGAATGCGCTTCAAAAGGTTGTACCCGCCGCCGATGGTGGGCTGGTTGGGATCCGTCTGGGGGAGGGGTGGAATGTTAGGAAATGGACGCGGCATCCGCGGGAGATCCAGCGACGCGCGCCAAGCACGCCCCGGCTCTCCCAACCCAAGGGTTGGAAATCTGAAAACGAGGCGGAAAAAGCAAGCAGTGGGGACACGTTTGGCGTGCGAACGCGCAGGTGGGTCGCCTCGCGTGACCCGCGCTGTTGGGGCGACACGCGCGCGTTTGCTTCTGCGAAAAGAACGCGAGCGAGATGACCCTATGACCCGGGCCTCGACGCCAACCCCAACCAGAAGACGTACCTTTTCATCCTCCTCCTTCACGTGTTGCTCCGCGCTGAACTTGTAAGGCTGCGGGGATGAAGGGAAACACGGTCAGAGAGTGCGATGATAAACAAAAATCGAGCGGGAGAGGATTGGAGGCTATGAGCGCGGTGGTGGGTGTCCCGCGGCGCGATCATCGGTGTGACGTGGTGTATCACAGGTGTGCGATCATCGCTCCGATGGCGAGACACGTAGAGCCGCGCGCACGCGCGGGCACGCGGGCGATACACAACGCAATGACCCGTGCCTAAAAACCGCACGCGCGTGAGATGTGACCGCGTCGGCGGGGGATGGTCGTTGCTTCGGCGCTTCGCGTACCTCGGGGAGAAAGCAGTTGAACCCGTCGAGAAGGTCGGGGTGTCCTCCCAACAACCTCTTTACTCTTTTCACGACTTCGCCCGTATCGGACCTGGGGGTGGGATCATGGAGGGGTCAGCATGAGGAGGTCGCGGTGCCAAAGCGTGCGTGAATTTGAGCACCGAAAACGCCAGTGGCTTTTCGCGCGTACCTGGCGTTCTTGAAGTCCCGCATCACCTCCAGGAACTGCTCGTACGTCTGCGGGGACGTGCGGATGAACCGCGTCTTCACCGCGCGAACGTACTGTAGCGCATCCTGGGGCGGTTCCGCGCTCGCCGCGACCGCGGGAGCCATAGCACGGCGATTGATTCCTCGCCGGTCGACTTCACCGTTCCGCGCGTCGCAAGGTATCGCAAAAACAACTTCCGACGAACGCGCGGTGTGGTGTGGCGCGGGCGCGAACGCGCGATACAAAGTCTAAACTCGAACGCTAAAGTGTCGAGGTTGACGATTTACCGACGATGCGGTGAAGTGCGACGTCGATTGGGCGGGAGGCGCGCGATTGCACGCGTATACACAGACCAGACGGTTTCAGGAATCTCACATGAAAGGCCTCTAGTTCGTTTGTTGATTAAGACTCGAGTTTCTGACAAGAAAAGGGATGCGGAAAACGTGGAGACGCGAGGCCGTGACTGTTTGCCCCTACAACTTTGGACGAAAACCTGTGAAAATTTGATATGATTTTACCTTTTTCTCTCGATATTTCGAGATTGGCAAATAATAACTCAAGGGATTTTGTCTCCAGTTTTCTAGTCGATCTCAACGAAACGCCTCAATCTTGGCCGTTCTTCACCGCAATTCTTTGGCCGTTGAAAGGTGTTTTCAAAACAGACTGGGGTCGAGGTCGTCAAGTTGACCGATAGATGGCTATCAAAAGAACAGAAAATCAGGCCCCAAAAGCTTCGTTTGCTTGCTTTTCAAATCAACGCGACTGGAAGGGTACGCGCCGCCCTCCCTTCCCCCCCCAGACCCCAGCGAACTCCCCTAAAATGTTTCGTGCGTTGCGCGCGCGGGGAGGCAGCGGCGAGGGCGGGGACCGGTGGCGCCGACGCGCGCGACGAGGCGCGTTCGGGCTGGTTCTCCTGGCGGTCGGGGTTGTGGTGATGCGCGCGGTGTTTGGAGGTGGCCAATCGGCTGATGGCCACTCGGCTGATGGCCATCCCGACGCGGCGTACGCCACTCGTGTGTACCGCGGCATGTTCCCTGTATCGACGGGTTTGGATATAAACACGGTGACACCTCAAGGCGCGGATGAGGCGATTCGCGCCAACGCCTTCTCTGAAGCGTACAGGGAACGCAGTGGTGGTGGCGGATCGATGATCCCAGTAGGCGCGTATAGAAGACCCGTGATTTTGGTAATCGGCGACTCGTTAGTGCAAAGAGGGTTCGAACCGGGCGGGTGGGTGAGTCAGCTAGCGATGGAATATGCGAGAAGCGCTGATGTAGTGTTGAGAGGCTACAGCGGGTACAACACGCGTTGGGTGAAGGAACTCATGGAAAATGAACCTGGATTGTTTCCGAGCAGCGAACACGTTTTGGTTGTCGTTGTTCTCCTAGGCGCCAACGACTCGGTTAGGCCGGAAGGACGGAAAACAGCGTACGGAGTTGACGTCCCCGAGTACGAGGAAAACGTAAAGTGGATACTGGACAGGTATAAGAGTAGCAAAGTAAAAATCCTCTGTACCCCTCCACCTATTGACCAGGAAGAGCGGTTGCGAATCACGACAGACGCGCGCGGGATGCCGGCGGATTTGTTGGACAGAAGCACAGAAAGATTAGTGATGTACGTTGAAGCGGCGAAGAGAGTGGCAAAATCCACTACGAGTGGCGTATCCACCGCGGATTTATACAACGCGTTCAAGCAATCAGGCCGCGGGTGGGAGAAGAAACTGTTGAGTGACGGTCTGCACTTCACAGAGCATGGGCAGGCGCTGGCATACGAGATACTTTCTGAGGTTATTAAAAACGCGATGGCGAAAAATAAAATTAAACCGTCGTACGATTCACCCACGCACGATTTACTGATTGGAAGTAACAACACGGACGACTGGCACGGGCATTTAGTCAATGACCACGGGAGCGTAGTGGTCGTGGAGTAGTGTGTGGAGTACTACGACTTATAGTCTACATTCCTAAATCCATCACTAACTACTCCCTCATCAACACGGTTGCTAACTCTTCAACCTCGTGTTTAACCGTGTCCAGCTCCATGTACCGCCGCGCCGCGTCTCTCAACGCCGTCCGCGTAACCTCTCTTGAATCGTTAAGCTCGCACCCGAAGATGTCATCCACGGGCTGGAACCTGAAGTAGATATCCTCTTCGTTTAGTAAATTTCGCGCCAAGGTATCCACCTGCACAACGTCACACGTCGCATTCACCAAATTGCCCATAACGTTGCCGATGTCTTGTCCTCGCGTTTTGGTTTCGCACGGAACCGCGGCGCCCGTTCCGAGACTAACTACGCATAGCGGTCTTTGTTTCCCGAACAACCGTCTGGCTTCGAAAATCCCAACGGAAGTGGGATTGTTACACGCGATCGCGCCGTCGATGTACCGAAGGTTTGTTTCCACGCGGGAGGCGTCTCTTGCGCTGGTCTTGGCTTCTTGGGAACTTGTGTTTTCATTCGAAGCAACCACGCCGTGCGCGTCGTGGTCTTCGAATCGGTGTGAAACGTTGGTACTGTTTAAGTTACCATCAGAGTGAGCTGCGACATCAGAAGCATTCACTTGATTCGTATCACCCCCATCCCCCATAACATCCTCGACGTGTCGTTTCGTCTTCCCGAACCCTAACTCCTTGTCCAGCGCCAGTTCCTCCATGTACCACGGAGCCGCGGTCGTCGCCCTCAACGCGTCAACCGCCGACATCCGGTGCTCGCCTGGAAGCTCGCCGGATCGCGAGGAGGGCTGCGAGGAGGTGCTCGTTGTGCCCGTAGAGGACGAGTTATTACCCCTGTGATACGACCGCAACAACACCAATGTACTCGGCTGCCTTGAGACCAACGACGTGATCAAGCACACCCGGGGCGGTCCTCCAGGGCGACACTTATCGCTCGCGGCGTACCACCGCGGGTGCGCCGCCGCGTGGTACAGCGGCGCGTTCGCCTCCGGTCCCAGCATATCGCTCATGACTTTCTCGAATGACTTCGCCGCCGCGTGCCCCGGCCCTTTTCTCAATAAATCGTAGTACCCGTCAGGCTTGAATACTTCGCTTGCCATGGTGTCGTACAAATCTCCGACTTCATCTAACGTTAAACGTAATAAACCGGCGCCGAGCGCGATGACGCCGCCCGTGCTCGTCCCGATCACTAAGTCGAAACACTCGCCAACGCACCACGCGTCGCTGGCTTGCAATATTTTTCGGAGCATCACGATCGTGGCGAGACCCCGAATACCGCCGCCGTCCAGGCATAGGATGCGCACGGGCGAAGTGTTTGATGAGCTGGTACTTTGATCGTCTCCAGACGCATTAGTCTGGGGATAACTCATGTCAAGGAGCGGTTTGCCTAACTCACCGAGTGCGTACGCGATTCGAGTGGCGCACGACCACCGGCGAGACATAGACGCTTCTGATTGGCTGAAGCGAATGTTCGGGGAGGCTTTTGAATCGCGACTCTCGGATTCCATCATGCTATCCGTGATAGGGTTATGCGCCGTGCCTTGGTCCATGTCCATCAATGCATGTCCATCATCCACAGAAACGTCTTGGTTCGGTTTCGCATCCGTCGCGTTCGTTTTGATCCCTAGGTACTTCAACGAGCCTCCCCAGGACCAACTGGTTTCATTGTCTGTGGTGCTCAAGGGTTTTGCGGATCCTTTCTGTTTTTCCGTGTCATTACCTGTAATGTCAACATCGGAAACAGTGCTTTTTCTCTCGCTATTTGCTCGGTCGATTGATTTTTTGGACTTCTCGCGCTCGCGCTTTTCCTTTTCATCGCGCGCGCGTTTCAGCCAGTGCAACCCGTAAACGCGCCCCGCGCCTCGGCTGGCTCTGTGCGCCGCCTGCGCCGCTTCAGGGCTCGGCCGTAAGGACATCGCGCGTGTCAGTACGGCACCGCACCGCTGGGCTATTTTTACAGCAGAGCCTTCGTCATCCAGAGAGCCGACCCGGAGACGCGCGTCCCACAGACCATTCGTACTAGTATTCTCGATACTGATACTCCTCCCCGCTTCCGCAAACGCCGACGCCGGCGCGGTGAACGCGGGAATCCTGGTTGGGGTGTCGAAGTTTGGCGACGGCAGTAACGCTTGCGTTGGTGGGTATTTTGGAGACCGGTCGGGCCACAGGAACACCACCGCCACCGCCCCAGCGGCTTGCGCCATGTACGTCAACCGCGGGGCTTGGCGAATCATGTGCGAGTGCGCGCTCCACGCTCCTCCACACGCGCGAAACACAGCGACGGCGCCGGCAAGGGAAACGTTTGAAGTACCCCTATCGTGTATAACTCCGTGCGCGTCTTTCTCATCGATGTCTATTTCATCCAGCGTGACCGCCTCGTCGCCACTCGCGTCGCTTCCCCACGACCGGTCCATCGCGGCGTCGTCCTCGTCGCGAGAAGTGTCGTGAGACGTATCGTGTGTCTCGTGTTCCGTGCTCGCGCTGCTTTCCTGTCCAGATCTTTTCGAGAAGAACCGCGAGGCGTGCGGAAGTGCCAATGGCACACCCGAGCGCTTCGGGTCTGGCGATGGGACGTCCAGGAAACACACCTTGCCACTCACGGCGTCGGGTGATTTTACAGAAGCGTTTCGCCCTCCGCCTGTTCGCGACAGGGACGACAAGGAAGACGACGACCGCGTCGACGGAAGTTGCGTGAACCCGGCACGAACGACGCGTATGGATGTTTTTGTGGTGGGTGAGGGCACCATCTCAACATCGCAGTTCATTCCTTTGCCAAAAACCTCGATCTGTTCCACCCTTATATTCGCATCAGCCAGCGTTTCGACGCAGTGTTCGATTTCAGGAACCGTGTGCTGTCCTAAATTACCTCTCCAGGATCCCAAAAACACCCGCACCACGGCTTCAACGCATGCAGGCTCGCGCCGCGTCGCTTCCGCTAAGCATGCGGAGCCGTTGCGCATCAGCAGCTGTGCCAACGCAGTGGCTAGGGTTTTGGTTTCCGTGATTAAGTTTTTATTCATCGACGTATTATTCGATGCATCCGATGCATCGACAAAATCGCCGTCAGCAGATAGCAAGGAACAAATTCGTTTCGCGAGAAACTCGGCGGCGCCCGCGTTGACGAGCTCCGCCGCCGCGAACGCACTCCCCCCTTGCGCGATGTCGGTGACCAACTGCTCAGCCGCAAACACAAGCGTAAGCTCCTCATCCGTAATTGTTCTGTATTTTGCTTTTATTTTCGAGTTCGAAGGCCAGCTTGCGGCGGAGAATTTAGTAGTGGCGTACTCTAATAATGCCTTCGCAATCCCAAAAACCTCCACGCGGTTGAAGGTGCTTGAACTACTCGCTTTGGCGTTCGAACCGTCCATGTCAGAATTCGAAGCGTCAGTCATGCGTCCACCTGACCCGTCATAAGAACCGTCCCCGCGCTCCACGCGCCCGGTTTTATATTTGTTGGAAAGTGATTCGTCACCTGACCCGTCGTCGAACGTCTCGGGACCGACGGCGGCGAACCCGGGCGATCCGCTCGTCAACGTCCCGTTCGCGTCGTCACTTGTGTCCAGTGTAATACCTATCACTCGTGTCGAGCGCTTTGATATATGTTTGTCGCTCGGAATACTTCGTGAACTGACCCCTAGAAACACCGTGCGCGCGTGCGTGTCGTGCACCAACCGCAAATACCG
>MDSY01001609.1_pt1 | contig 29853 bp, 30 predicted proteins | sample 811131 | NCBI WGS metagenome assembly MDSY01 (sample SAMN05326643, study PRJNA326480) | marine metagenome | isolation source: seawater | place: Atlantic Ocean: South West | collected 2010 | reverse complement strand
CTATATGGTGAAAGATGGATTATTGTTGCACCCACAGATCATTTAATGAAAAATTTTAATCTCAATAAAGAAATATTAAATCTTATGATGAAACAAATGGAAAATAAAATACTTTTGATAGGTGTATGCCCAAAATACTGCTCATCTGAATATGGGTATATTGAAATAAAGGAAGAAATATTAGGTATTCAAAATCTATATACAATTAAAAGTTTTAGGGAAAAACCTAATAGTTCATTAGCCAAAAAAATTTATAATGATAAAAATTTTTTATGGAATACTGGAATTTTTATGTTCAATAATAAAAAACATAATTCTATTTTTAAAGATAATTTTTTTAATATTTATGAACCTATTTCTATTACAGTAGATAATTTTAAAAAGATTAATAATTTCATTATATTAAAGCATGTCGCATTCGACTCTATTGTTACCAACGATCCTTTTGATAAAATATACATAGAAAAAAAATTCTCAGAAGTGGTTGTTACAAAACATCATTCAAACTGGTATGATTGTGGAAGCCAAACATCAATTGAATATCTAAAAAAGGAGAAATTGATCGGATGAAAATTCTAGGTTTATCTACTATGGGTAACAGTGCAGCTGCAATTACTGTTGATGGTAAAGTTATTGCTGCTATAGAAGAAGAAAGGTTAACTAGAATGAAAAATGATGGTGGCTTCCCATTTCATGCTATAAAAACATGTTTGAATTCTGCAGATATGAATTTTTCTGATTTAGATGAGATTGCAGTTTACTGGCAACCGTGGAGATTTATGAATCGTAGTATTGCTGTCTTGAAAGGAGCAATTTTAGATCCAAAAAATATAAAATTTCGTGCCAAACGAGTAATGGAAATTATAAGTGGGAAAAAAAATAAAAATGATGATTATCCTGAATTGAGAGGATCATGGATAGACTTATTTAGAATTAAATCAATCTTGAAAAAAGAATATGGTAATTTTTCAGCAACTATAAAATATTATGATCATCATGATTGTCATGCGGCTAGCATTTTGTATCTAGCAAATTATAAACAGACTATTTGCCTTACATATGACGGAGGAGGGGAGTCAGATTCAACTGTAATATATTCAGTTAATGGAGACGTTCAGAAGAGATTAAAAACAATTCTCTGGCCAAATTCATTAGGCCATTTCTATAGTTCTTTTACAGGCTTTTTGGGTTTCAGAATGTTAGAAGGAGAATATAAAATGATGGGTTTGGCGCCTTATGGAAAGCCTGTATTCAAGGAGTATATTTTAAGTAAGATTCTCCAAAAAAAGCCAGATGGTGAATACATATTAAATACCAAAATTTTAAATTATCATGCTGCATTACATGGCGCCTTTTCTTTTGAATTAGAAAGTAAGCTTGGAAAACCGCGAAAACCAAATGAGGAATTTACTGAACATCATCACAATATAGCATCAAGTGTTCAATTAGTATTTGAAGAAATTCTTTTTCATATGTTAGCTTGGACAAAAAAACAGGAACCAAATTTTGAAAACCTTTGTATTGCTGGTGGTTGTGGTTTAAATGTAACAGCAAATGGAAAGATTATTAAGAATAAATTATTTAAAAATATTTTGATTCCTCCCGCACCTCATGATGCTGGATGTGCAGTAGGAGCTGCATTCTTAGCAGAAAAAAAATATATGAAACTTTATAAGAGAAGCAATCACCATTTAAAAATGGACTCACCATACCTTGGAAGAACCTATAACGATGATGAAATAAAATCAGCTTTTGAAAATAGAGGCTTGGTTGTACCAACAAAATTTAATGAGAAAGAATTATTGGAAATTCTTTCTTCAGCTCTTTCACGTAGTGAAGTAATAGCTTGGTTCCAAGGCGCTTCAGAATTTGGACCTCGAGCTTTAGGCAACAGATCATTTATTGCTGACCCTAGAAATGATTCAATTCGTGATATCTTAAATAAAAAAATTAAAAAGAGAGAATTGTTTAGACCTTTTGCTCCATCATGTAAAATTGAAGTTGCTAATGATTTTTTTGAAATAAATCAAGAATCACCTTACATGAATATTGTCGCTAATGTTAGAGAGGATAAGAAAAATATTATTCCTGCCGTGACACACACAGATGGTACTGCAAGAGTTCATACAGTAGATAAAAAAGATAATCTATTATATTGGAAGTTAATCGATGCATTTGAAAAGAAAACTGGCGTAGGAGTTGTTTTGAATACTTCTTTTAATATACAAGAACCTATAGTAGAAAACCCTACACAAGCTATCGACTGTTTTCTTAGAAGTTCAGTTGAATTTCTAGCTATTGGTTCTTATATCTGTGATATAAAATGGAGAAAAGAAGCGGAGGGTAAGTAGTTATGAAAGGGTGTTATCTATCCATAGATTTTGAAGATTTCTCTCATGATCTACAACGTGCTTTAGGAATAAAAAAACCGCAGACTCGTAAGAACGCTCTGATGTTTTCTATTCAACGTATAATGGAAACAATAAAAAACTCTCCAGGTTCAAATGAAGTTACTTTTTTTACAACGGGACAAGTTGCCCGTGATCACGGAGAAATTATTAAAGAGTTATCAAATAACGGACACGAAATAGGGTGTCATAGCTATTATCATGATAACGTTCATAAACTTGGAAGAGACTCTTTTGCTAGATCTTTGGATAAAGCAATAGAGGTAATCAGCAAGTCTTCAGGAAAAAAAGTATATGGCTTTAGAGCTCCAAGCTTTTCTATTCTGCCACAAGATGATTGGGCATATGAAGAATTAGCAAAGAGATTTGTTTATGATTCTAGTTATGTATGTGAAGAAAGATCTCAACCAGAAAACACCACAGATATTAAAACTTTTGGTGACAAAAAACTCATAGAGTTTCCTATCTATAGTTATAGAGTATTGCCGGGGTTTAAGGCAAGAGTAATTGGAGGCACTTATTTAAAGGTGCTGCCTTTAAATATAATTAAAAAACTTATAAATAAGGCTATAGATGCAGGTTTTTTACCTTTAATCTACTTACACCCATATGAATTCCTTAGCGATAATGAATTCTGGGTTAAAAGTTCAGATCTCAAAGAAATCTCTATATTTCGTAGATTTTACTGGCAAATTAGGCAAAACCAATGGTTGACCATTGGGAATAAGAATCTTTTATATAAGCTCTCTGAGATACTTAAAATTTTTCCAAATATGGGAACTATGAAAAGTCACCTAGATTATAGAAAATAAATTAAGAATTGTCCTTTAACTGATTGAAATTTATATAAAATAGAATTAAAGCGAGCATTTCATACAATATATATGAAATCTGATAAATGATAGGGGATGATATGATTTTTGATAAGAATCTATATTTAGGGATATTTTTCCAAATAATAATAAATGCATCTATACCCTGATAAACTTGCGCATCATATATTACATGTAGTCTTCGTAAGAGCTCTCTATGTGTCTTACCAAAAATTTTAGATGAATCTTCTATATTATTGATATCTATCCAATTAATACTACTTTGATCTAATCTTTTATAATGATTAATTTCTCTAGAGCATATTGGGCATTTATTATTAAATAGTACTTTAATCATTTATTAGAATAGGTAGTAGTGATGAAATATACATCTATATTCGCATAATATATATTATGTCTAATTATAATATCAAATTATTGAAATGTATAGAAAAGCTGCTGATTATCAACTGTAAATGAATTGATAGCATCTTTACCTTGATCAGATAGAAGCCAGGAACTAAAGATATTCACAAGCTTCCGCTTAGTGTTAGGACATTTTTTTTGATTAATCGTAACAATACTATAGATATTGAGTAAATGAGTATCTTGAATCGGAATTATATGATGATTATATTTATTCTTAAATTGCAACCAAGTGGCATTATCTGATAACACATATGCATCGAGGTTTATTGCAATATTGAGAGTTGCCCCCATTCCTAGGCCTGATTCAAGGTACCAATCCCCACTATTAAGGATAGGATTTATTTCTGCTATATTCCAAATTTTTGTTTCAGCTTTGTAGGTTCCGCTATTATCTGATCGTGTTAAGAATTTAGATTTAGTATTAGCAATTTTTTTAAATGCAGAAACAATATCATCATTTGAAGAAATATTTGCTGGATTAGACTTAGGAGTAACTAAAACAAATTTATTGTACATAAGTACTCGTCGAGTTTTACCAAAATTATTTTTAATAAATGCAATTTCATCTATTTTTGAATGTACTATTAGTAAGTCAGCATCGCAATTTTTGGCATTAGTAATTGCCTTACCGGTTCCAGCAGCTACATATCTTATCTCTATTTGATTAAATTCATTAAATTTAGGAATTATATATTCAAGGAAGCCAGAATCTCTTAATGAAGTGGTAGTTTGTAGAAGTAAAAAATTATCAGACGCAAAAGTTGTTTTATGATTAAAAACTAAGACTAATAATATCACATAATTAAATATTGTTTTAATAACAGTCATTGAAAATAATAAGTTGAAGTCAGACTTTTTGGATTATTAAGAATCTCATTTGAAGACCCTTGTTCTAATAATCTACCGTTATCAAAATATAAGATTTCATTAGCCAATCTTTTAGCTTGAATAATATCATGTGTAGTCATAATGATTTTTACTTTTTGTTTTGTTACTTGATTAATAAGGTTTTCAATAATTAAAGTACCTGTAGGATCCAAACTGCTACTTGGTTCATCTAAAAACAAAACTTTAGGCTTTATGATTAATGCCCTTAATAAAGATAAGACTTGTTGTTCTCCAACGGATAACTTTTTTGCATTACGATTTAAAAATAGCTTCCATTTACCATTAGGTAAAATTTCCTCTATATAATTATCATGAAATTTACTTTGTATTCCTATTATAGATAAAGAATGACTTAAGTTTTCTTTAACAGTTCTTCTTAAAAGAATTGGTTTTTGGAAAACAAATCCACATGGCAGATTCGTTGATGCAGGTTTATTTGCATGAGTTATGATTCCATTGTCAGGATTAAGAAGCCCAGACATCAGTTTTAAAACCAGTGTTTTACCAGAACCATTTGGACCCATTATAATTGAAATCCCTTCATTTATAATTTCTAATGACAAATTATTAAAAAACTTATGTGTTCCAAAAGACAGACATACGTTATCTAATTTTATAGGAAGTATATTGTATTTAGGCATCAGTACTGAAACTTTCTAAGTAAATATAATGTTCCATTGATTAAAATGGATATAGAAATTAAAATGATTCCTAATCCTAACGCAAGAGATAAATCACCTTTTGAAGTCTCCATAGCAATTGTAGTGGTCATTACTCTTGAGACATGAGCAATGTTACCACCTACAATAATTACCGCCCCTACTTCTGCTAATGCTCTACCGAGTCCAGCTAAAGCCACTGTAAGTAAAGAAAATCTCGCATCCCAGATTAAGGTTTGAATTTTTTGTATCATCGTTGCCTTAAGAGATAGTAGTAGATCGCTATATTCAAAAAATAAATCCTCAATAATTTGTTTTGTTAATCCAATAATAATTGGCGTTACTATAATAATCTGAGCAATAATCATAATTGTTGGGGAGTATAACAATTGATAATAACCAAATATGCCTGCAGATGAGAATATAAGATATAAAAATAAACCTACTACAACAGGCGGTAAACCCATAAAAGCATTTACTATTATAATAATAATCTCTCTTCCATAAAATTTTTTCATAGCAAGAAAGCTTCCGATTGGAAATGAAATTATACATGCAATAATAACTGCTGATAATGAAACAAATAATGATAAAGATATTATTTCAATTAAACTTGAATCTAGTGAAATAATTAGATTAGATGCTTCGTAAAATGAATTATTAATATCCATTTAAATTAGTAATTAATTAATTTAAGGTTTGTTTGTATTATTTTGTAACACAATGTTTTTTATAGATTTAACTATATATTCAAGTTCTTCATTTTTTAGTGATGGATATATTGGTAATGACAAACAGCCCTTGAAGTATCTTTCTGTATTTGGAAAATCCTGATTATCTAAATTATATGTATCTTTATAGTAAGTCATTTGATGAAGTGGTATATAGTGCAAAGATGTAGATATGCCATCTGTCTCTAATAGGTCCATCAATTCATCTCTTGAGACATTTGATTTATCATTAACAACTATTAAATATAAATGCCATGAATGATCAGAAAAACTAACTTTTAACTTTGGTATTTCAATGCATTCAATTTCTGATAAATGTTTAGCATAATATTCAGCACATCTCTGTCTCTCTAATCTCATTTTTTCTGCTTTTTCTAATTGAGCAAGGCCAATAGCTGCATTAATATCAGGCATATTATATTTGAAACCTGGTATAACCACATCATATTTCCATTTTGGCCCAACTGAGTTTTGCCTTTTCCATGGATCTTTATCTATTCCGTGCAATCTCATAATTTTAATCTTTTCAATTAATTTTTCATCATCGCAGACAATCATCCCTCCTTCTCCTGTTGTGATAGTTTTATTTGCATAAAAACTAAAACATGTAATCTTTCCAAAGTTACCGACATATGTGTTATTTAGTTTTGATGGGAATGCGTGAGCAGCATCTTCTATTACGGTTATGTTATTTTCTTTACAAATATCAAGTATCCCCTTTTGATTATCACTCGTCATCATTGCTGGATGACCTGCAAAATGAACTGTAATCACTGCTTTAATATCACCATGCTTATCAATTGCCTTCTGTATGATTTCAGGAGTTATTAAGCATGTATCATAATTAATATCGACAAATATAGGATCAGCTTGAAAATAAGTAATAACTTCAGCTGAAGCTGTAAAAGTTAATGAAGGCACGATAACCTTGTCACCTTTTTTTATTGATATAGCATTCAATGCAAGATGTAAAGCAGCTGTACAGGAACTAACTGCTAAAGCGTGTTTAGCTCCAGTAAATTTGCAGAAGTTATCCTCAAATTCTTTTGCTACACTACCTGTTGTCAACCACCCAGACTTGAGAACATTCTCAACATATTCAAATTCTTTAAGGCTAGTTTCAATCTTAGAAAAAGGAATTTTATATTTCATATATCTTTATTTGATTGAGTAAATTGTGATTCTATATTAAAGCTAATGGAAAACCAAATAATTAAGAATGCTTTAGAAATTGGATTACAGCTGGACTGCCATCCTTAGAGAATGCCAAGAACTTATATTCTTTTGGTTTAAAAGTTTCTTGAAATGCTTTATATTCACCAACTGACCAACCTGGATAATTATGGCAACCTCTCAGAAGTATAATGGCATTTTCATGTAAATGCGACTTTATCAGTTTCAAGATAAATTTTGATGATTTATATGTATTTACATCCATATGCGCAAAAGCAATTTTTGTATCTGAGTTTTCTGTTAAAAATTTAGGTAAAGTATCCTGTATCAATCCCTTTATAAGCATGCAATTATCATTAACTTTTGGCATTTTTTTGTTTGCACCATAAAAACCTTTTGCTTTATCTGTTCCAGCCCAATCTTCATTAATTCCTTCAAATGTATCAAAACCAAATATTTTATTATTTTTCAAATGTTTAGAAAATATATTCAAAGTTCTACCTTTCCAAACACCAAATTCTAAATAAAGACCATCATTATTTTTAATAGCATGATGAATTGCATAATTTAGAAGATCATCTCCCGTGAGATGGACTGACGTAAGATAATGTTTTTTAAAATGCTCAAAACATTTTTTTAGCTCTTCCTTGTGATACAAGTCATAACAATTCATTCCATGTTTTTTTGTTCTTACGATATCAGTAGGTATAATGTGAATGTAAAGTTTCTTAATAACCCACCTAACAGAGTGAAGTAAGCTTAGTATAAAATTCTTGAGAATATTTTTCATTTTAAAACAAGATTGTTTAGATATTTATTTTTTAAGGTTTTTTAGCATGTTTTGTGAACCAGAGGCTAAAAGTCGTTCATCAGACGTTGCTGTAACCATCTGAAACCCCTTCTCTATCATAAGGGCCGTAATCTGTTCAGAAGTACTGTGAATGCCCGCTATTAAGCCATATTCTTTGGTTTTTTTAAGGATATGTTCAATAGCATCCATCGTTTCATCTGTTATCTGAAACTCATTTGCTCTTTGAGGGTTTTTTGTATCAATTTGTCTATTTGTGCCTAATCCTAGCGCTAGATCATTTGGCCCAATATAAACCCCATCTAGGTGCTCAACTGATAAAATAGAATCCAAGTTTTCATATGCTGATTTAGATTCAATTTGTATAATTTTCAATACTTTATTGTGTGAATTTAAGATATAGTCTTTATCCTCTGTGTAATAAGCGCGTATTGGCCCAAAACTTCTTTTCCCTATTGGAGGGAAAACGCATGCATCTACAAACTCTTGGGCTTGCGATGCATTATCTATCATTGGTGTGATGATGCCTTTTGCTCCCATATCCAAACATTTTGTAATATCAGTTGAATTATTAGACGGAACTCTGATTAAAGGGATGGTATTAGTAGATGAAATCGCATGTAAAATGGCTAAAGCATCACTATGTGTGATCAAACCATGCTGCATATCAATCGTAATGCTATCCCAACCTTGTTTAGCAATAATTTCAGCGCCAAAGGGCGACGGAATATGCAACCAAGCATTAAATATAGTTTTATTATTATTTTTTATATCATTAATATTCATAGATTTATTGAGGCAATACTCCACAGTCAACATTAATATTTTGTCCTGTAATTGCTGAAGATGAATCTGATGCAAGGTAATAACATGCATCCGCGCATTCACTTCCTGATGGTAGTCTTTGTAGCGCACTATTAGCTTTACCCCATTGTTTTAAAAATTCTGACGGCTCTAAATCACCAACTTCAGGGTGATCGCCCGAGAGATTGGCTAACAATGAAGGGGTATCAATATATACGGGACAAATACTGTTCACTCTAATTCCATAAACCCCTAGTTCTTTAGCTAATGCTTGCGTAACTCCTACAACAGCAAATTTTGAAGCTACATAAATTGAATTATTTTTGCTTCCACGCTTTCCAGCTAAACTTGCAATATTAATAATAATACCCTTATTTTTCATTTGTTTAGTAGCATATTTACAACAAAACACTACGCCTTTTAGATTTGTATCTATTATATCGTAAAAGAAACTTTCATTTACATTGTCTATTTTTTTCCAAATTGATATACCGGCATTATTTATAAGTACATCAATATTCCCAGTAGGTTTTACAGCTATATCCATTAAATTTTCAATATCAGCAATTTTTTTAACGTCTGTCTTGACGAATGTAGCGCCAATACATTGCTCTTTAAATTCTTTGGACTCAGATCTACTGCCAACAAAAACATTATTATCGTTAACTAGAAATTTTTTTACAATTTCAAGACCTATACCTTGTGTTCCGCCAGTAATAACTACAGTTTTATTTTTTGATTCGCTCATATATTATATTGTACAGGAAGAAAAACCACCATCGATAGTAATCTCTGCCCCAGTTACAAAGACAGAAGCATCTGATGCAAGCCAAATAAAACCCCCTACTAATTCTGTTGGTTTTCCAAATCTTTTCATTGGCGTGTGATTAAGAATAGCATTTTTTCTTTTTTGAGTTATAAAATTTTGTAAGTTCCATTTTGTTGGAAAAAACCCTGGTTTAATTGAATTTACTCTCACATTAGATTGAGCCCATTCTCTTGCTAAATTTTGTGTTAAGTTTTTAATTGCAGCTTTTGATACTGAATATGTAAAAGCTTTAGATAAAGGTGGGTCAGATGAAACCGATGAAATATTGATAATCGATCCTTTTTTCTTTTTACACATATATTTTCCAAAGATTTGACAACAAAACATGGTGCCTTTCAAATTAACAGAAAGAATATCATTCCATTCTTTTTCTGAAATATTAAAAAATTCAGATGGTGAATTTATTCCACTTCCATTTATTAAAACATCAATAGTTCCAAATTTTTTTATTACTTTTTTAGAACATTCAATTATCTGGCTCTTATTTGTCACATCACATTCCAAAGCAAGATAGTTTCTTGGAGACATTTTTTTCAAAAAACTTTTTTTATCAATATTCTTTTTTCTTATATCTAATAAAGCTAATTTTGCGCCTGCTTTAGCAAAAGCCTCAGCTACAGAACCACAGATGTGCCCTCCTGCCCCTGTTATCACAACAACACGATTCTTAACACCAAATTCTTTTTCAATATAGTTCATACCTTTTTTCTCATCATTTTCTCTACTTTGATTATATCCTCTTTATGATCAACTGTTTGATCTCCTCCTTTTATCTGGACACAACCTATTTTTATACCATTCTCTATAAATCTTAACATTTCAATTCCTTCTGATTTTTCTATTTCTCCTTGTTTTAACTTAGTGTATTTTAGAAGACTATTTCTTGTAAATACATACATCCCAACATGAGACTTATATTTATAAGAAATTACATTCTTACCTTCGCCTGTAAATATATATGGGATTGTATGACGTGATATAGATAAAATGGTTCCATCTTTTTTCTGAATTAAATAAGCATGTGGAGATAAATTTTTTAATGAACGTTTAAAATTTGTTTTATTTTCAAGCACATAAGAATTGGTTACTGAAATTCCTTTTTTAATAAAAATTTTATGTGCTTTCACCATTTTGTCTATATCTTGTTTATTAACTAACGGGCTATCACCTTGGATATTGATATAAAATGTTGCTTGAATTTTTTTAGCAACTTCTGCTACTCTGTCTGTCCCAGTCTTGCATTTCTTTGATGTCATTATGTAGTTCAATGAATGTTGCTTACAGACATTAGCTATCCTTTTATCATCCGTGGCAATTATGACATCTGTAATTTCTTTTGAACCTTTTGTTCGGTTATAAACATGAACAATCATAGGTAAACCCATAATATTTGCAATTGGCTTTCCAGGAAATCTTTTTGATGTCCATCTAGCTGGAATAACAGCTAAAGTTTTCATTTTTTATTTATGTATTTAACGAGAGTGTGTAAATTTACTAAACCAATTAACTTCTTATTTTCAACTACTGGTAAATCCCAAATTTTCTTCTCATTAATTAAATTCATTGCTTCAAATATAGAAGAACTTTTTTGTATTACACTAGGGTTTTTTGTCATATATGTTGATACATCATCATTAAATAATGCTGGGAATGGTTTTTGATGTGACAATAGCAATCTGCGTAAATCTCCATCAGTAAAGACCCCTAATAAATCTTTTTTATCTACAATGCATGCAATGCCAATATTATATTTTGTCATTTCTTCTATAGCTTCTTTTAGCAATGTTGTAGAAGAAATAACTGGAAAATTATCTGTCTCAAACATAGCTTCAGAAATTTCTATTTCTTTAATATTATTTAACATCATCTTCTCCAAGCTTATTAAAAAGTTCTATTCTAGTCATATGAACTGTTTTAGCCTGCACAAGTACGTTTTCTAAGTACTTAATATTTAATTGTGTATTAGCATCTGACATTGCATTATCAGGATCATCATGAACTTCCATAAATAATGCATGTATCCCTGCTCCTGCAGCAGCTCTAGTAAGAGTTGGGATAAATTCTCTTTGGCCTCCAGAAATATTTCCCATCGATGTTGGTAATTGAATAGAATGAGTTGCATCAAAACAAACTGGATAACTGGTTTCCATCATAATAGGAAAATTTCTATAATCATTTATGAGCATATTATAGCCAAAGAAAGTTCCTCTATCAGTCAATAAGATTTGCTTATTCCCATATGATTCAATTTTTCTAACAGAGTTTTTCATATTCCATGGACTCATGAATTGACCTTTCTTTAGGTGTATTGGTCTTCCAGTTTCAGCTGCACCTTTTAGGATAGTAGTTTGTCTGCATAAATATGCAGGAACTTGAACCATGTCACAAACTTCTCCAACAGGTTCAGCCCATGCAGGATTAGAAAAATCACTAACCACTGGGCATCCAAATTCATCTCTAATTTCACTTAAGATTTTAAGGCCATCCAAACCAAGTCCATGATAACTATCTGGAGATGAGCGACAATCTTTATCAAAGCAAGATTTGTAGATCCAGGGAATAGAATGCTTGTCACAAATTTTATTTATCATATCTGCAACTTTAAATGCATGCTCTTTACTTTCTATTGCGCATGGCCCTCCAATAAATACAAGTGGTTCGGTGCTACCAATCTTAACTGTATTTACGCTTCCATATCCAACTGAGATAGTGTTTGAATGCATAATTAATTCTTTATTTTGACAACTTTATTATTATCGGGTTTATATCCAGATACGGCATCATATAATGTTTTTTGTATATCTTCTATAGGTGTTGATGGAGTAATTTGTTTGAATTGGGCAATAAACTCATTAACCTTATGTTCAGATAATTTTTCTTCGTTTGCCGACATAATATGTTTATGTATTGTCGGGTTAACATTATCTCCAATTAGTAATTCTTCGTAAAGTTTCTCTCCAGCCCTCAATCCTGTAAACATAATCTCAATATTGCCAGATGGGTTTTGTTCATCTTTTATTTCATTTCCACTGAGTCTAATCATTTCCTTTGCTAAATCGAGAACGCTGACAGGTTCACCCATTTCTAAGAGAAAAACATCCCCTCCTTTACTTAAAGTTCCTGTTTGTATAACTAGTTCAGTAGCTTCTTGTATAGTCATAAAATATCGAATGACTCGTGGATCAGTAACAGTGATAGGGCCGCCATTTGCAATTTGTTTTCTAAACAATGGAACAACGGATCCAGATGTATCTAAGACATTACCAAATCTAACCATACAGAATTTTGTTCTACATTGATTTGCAGGTAATTCATTAACCTTTTCTTGTAGTGCTTGTAAAATTAATTCAGCAAACCTTTTTGTAGCTCCCATAATATTTGTAGGTCTTACTGCTTTATCACTAGAAATTAAAACAAAATTATCAACATTATTTTTATATGAATGAGTTGCAAGTATATTTGTACCAAAAATATTTGTTTCAATTGCAGGCAAAGGGTTAAATTCAACTAATGGTACATGCTTATGAGCAGCAGCATGATATACTGTATCAATTTTTTCTTTACTAAATATATGTGAGATAAATTTGTCGTCAGCGACAGATCCTAGATATGAGTTAATAGCAATATCAGAATTCTCCTTTATTTTAAAATCACTAAGTTCTTGATCAATTTGGTATAGAAAAAACTCTGACTGTTCTAGAAGAATAATTTTCTTTGGTTTTAGAGTAATTATTTGTCGCGATAATTCTGAGCCAATTGATCCACCACAACCTGTAATTAACACAGTTTTGTTTTCAATACATGATTTTAAAAGATATGGGTCAGGCTTAACGGCATCCCTACCTAATAAGTCCTCAATATCAATTTTTTTAAAGTCGCTAATTTTTAATTGGCCTCGAGCTATTTGATTTATGTCTGGCACTTTTCTTAGTTGTGTCCGATATGGTTTTAGATTATTAACTATTTTTCTTAATTGTGAACTTGATTTTTTTGAAAGAACAATTAAAATCTCATCTATATTTTTTTTATTTATAATTCTTTCAATATCATTTTTTGAATAAACAGACAATTCTGCAATACTTGTTTTTTCTAAATCATTATCATCGCTAATAAAGCCAACTGGTTTAATTTTAAGATCATTACTTAATAGATTTGCCATTCTTCTTGAAGAAGATCCTGTTCCATAAATTAAAACATTTTTACGTCCAAAATAATTAGTTGTTGAAAGAAATGCTGATGCTGTGTATCTAATAAAAATTAAAAATGATAGAGATAAAATGGCATATATTATGTATACGGATCTTGGTACCGGATATTCAAGTTGATAAATCAAGAATGTCCAAACGACAGAAGCAAATATACAAGCTTTAGACATCTTAAGATATGTTTCACTTGTAATATAACGTGTAATTGATCTATATAATTTGATCGAATAAAGTACTGATATTGTAATCAATGGAGCTAACAGGAAAACAATGTATAGTTGTGTTGCTGATATTGCAGTTAATGGGTATCCATTTGAAGGCCAAAAAAATTGGTCTGTTCTCAATATAAATGCTATCCAAACAGCAGCAATCAGGCTTATTGCATCTACTACAATAACTAAGGCCCTTTTCTTATTTCTAGGTAGATTTAGTAAAAAATCTCTCAATTTGATTCAACTCCCGCATTGTTAATATAGCACCATATAATATAAGGAATAAAGCTTAATGCCAAGCATAATAAAGCATAGTCATCAAACTTTGCAGAAGCAATTGCTAAAGGTAGGCACCAAAGAATATTATATAACATTAAGATGAAAACAACCTTTGCATGACTATTTATTTTTTTTGTTAATTTCTGATAATTATGAGTACAGTGTGGCTCAGTTATATGTTTGAGACTAATGTAGATCGAAATGTGTAAATTTTTATTTTCTCTATATAAGTTAGATAGTTTTACAAAAAATCTTTTCAATATGACATAAATTGTATCAATTAATATAATTGTAAATAGAATGCTATAAGTTAAGAAACTAATATCCCAATAATATAAAACTGTAATTATAATCATTGATAAATAAAGACCTAGAAAATAGCTTCCTGAGTTACCAAGAAATATTTTTGAAGGTGATTTTCCAAAAAATAATAATGCAATTAATGCAGCTAAGATTAAATCGATGTGAAGATATTGAATTACTATAGAATTCGGGGCTAATAATAATAATGATGATAAAACAAAAATTGATTGAAATAATATTAATGAATCTATTCCATCCATAAAATTATATGCATTAATGGAATATACAATCATAAAGATGTACATAAATCCGATAAAACTAATTAAACTAGTGTCACCAAAAGAATATACAAATAAGCATGCCAAAATAATTTGTATAAGAAATCTGAATTCTTTTGAGATTCTATACTTATCATCTAAAAAACCAACAACAGCAATTATTATTAATAATATTGCCATGTAGTCAAACCATGAGCTAAAATCTAATAGAATGCCAAAAATATATCCAATAGCCAAAGCAATTCCACTAGATGTAGGTGTATTTTTTTCATGAAGACCTCTATCAGTTGGCATTGATAAAGCCAAAGGTTTTTTTGTTAATATAAAAGCTACTGTTAGAGTTGTAAAAAAAGTTATTAAAATATTAATCATAACACTTGAGTTCAATAAAAATAATCCTTCCCCATACATGATTAGTTCTTTATTAATGAATCTATTGTTTTGTGCATACCTATTTCAAAATCTAATGATGGTTCCCAATTAAAATTTTCTCTTGTTTCATTATCATTTATAAGTAGAGGTTTTGTTAATTTATTCATCATCTCAGTTTTATTAATTATGAAAGCCCCAAATTGCAATAATCCTGTTGGTATGTAAAAATCTGGTTTTGCTTTATTAAGAGATATAGCAATTCTTTTTATAAGATCATTTGTTGAGATATCTATATCTTTACAGCATGATTTTACTATTCCAGTTAATTTTGAATTCAATATATTTATAATAAGATCAGCCAAGTTGTAGACTGAAATCATGCTTCTTTTTTTATTTAAACTTGTAGTTGGTAATGGAAAGCCTTTGTCTATAATTTTTATTAATGTCTTAATATTGCCTCTTACGCCTTCTCCATAGATAATTGGAGGTCTAATTATACTTAGCAATTCAAGATTATTATTCTCATATTCACTTATAAGTGCATTTTCTGTATTTATTTTTGATAAAACATATTGGTTTCTATTGCAGGTATCATGAGGTGTATTTTCTGAAAAAGAAACCTCTTGTGTATATTCACCATTTACTTTAATGGTACTCATAAAAATAAACTTCTTAATTTGAGATTCCTTTGCTGCTTTATATAATATAAGAGGAAACTCTTTATTTATTTTATTAAATTCATCTCTATCGTATTGATTATTAATATAATTATTATCTGATATTGCTGCGAGATGGATTACAGCATCGCAGTTAGTCATAGCATTTTTTAAGAAGTCTTTTGAAAAAAAATCTTCATTTTTAGCAGACACTGTAATTAATTTATCATTAGAGTCTTCAGCATTCTTTCTCGTGAGACAAACAAGATTATAACCATTCTTAATCAAGGCTTTTTTTAAATAACTACCAAAAAAACCTGTTGCGCCAGTTAAAAATACTTTAGGTTTCATTAAATATACTCAAGGGATGATCTATAAACTGTAAGTATTTTATTTCGATCAAAGTTATTTTTAACATACTCATAAGTTTTATTAACCATCTTTTCTTTTTGTTGATCAGTTAATGATAAGAATCTTTTAATAGCATCTTTTAAAGATGAGCTGTTTTGTGGTTGACATAAAACTCCATATGTTTCATCGGGAATTACATCAATACAACCAGGTGCATTTGTAGTGATAATAGGTTTTTTAAATGATGCAGCTTCAACTAAAACTGTTGATAAACCTTCTCTATAGGAAGGATGTATTAAGCATGAAGCAGAAGATAAATGTGATTCAATATCATCCTGATAATTATGATATGTAATTATTTTTTTATCTACTAAGGATTGGATATTATCAAACTCTACCGCATCTAAATCATCAGTATTATGTGAACCAATTAAAATAAATCTAATTTGATTATTATCTTTGTAATCTTTTGCTGCATTTAAGAACTCAATAATACCCTTAGCTTTTTGTATACGCGATATCATTAAGAAAGTTATAGGTTTAATATCAATGTATTCTACTTGCTTTTTACTTATAATTACTCCAGCACCAGGAACTATTCTTGTTTTCTGTTTATTTATGATTTTATTTTGTATAAATGCTTCTCTATCATCTTCATTTGCAAACCATACTTCTGTGCTATTTTTTATAGCATATTTATACATTAAGATTACTAATCTTTTAACAAAAGACTTCTTTTTAAGGAAAATGTGACCATACCCAGTCACAAAAACAATAGATTTAATATTAAATAAACTAGATATAATTGAACCGTAGATATTTGGCTTTATGGTAAAATGAAAAATTAAATCAGTCTTTAGCTTTTTATAAATCTTATACAGATTTAGAAATGTACTTATTTCATTGAATATATTTATCCCACGTTCACTTATTGGAATATAATACTTATTAATTGATTTGTTTGTGAATTTTTTTTGAAAACCATCTTTTTTTCCAATTAGATTTACAATATATCCTTTTTTGATAAATAAATTAACAACATCATATCTAAATTTATATAATGTCCAATAATTATTAGAAACTAGTGTTATAGATTTATTTTTTTTCAATTTCGTACCAGCCGAATGTTTTTTTAAGACCAGATTTCAATTCAATTTTTGATTTCCAACCTAACTCTTTGTTTATTTTATTTGACTTTGCAAAATTTCTTTTCATATCTCCAATCCTTTGTTTTGAATATTTAACACTAATTGAATATTTATTATATCTAGTCAGTACTTTTTTCATTGTAGAGATAAGGTTATTAATAGATGTTTCTTTCCCTGTAGAAACATTGTATATCTGTAATCTTTTTTTATTCGTCAGAGATATATAAATAGCTGAACATATATCATCTACAAATATGAAGTCTCTCGTATGTTGCCCATCACCGTTTACTATCACACTCTTATTATTAAGAATATTCTGTATAAATTTAGCAATAACACTGGTTTTATGGGTTGAGAATCTTCCGTATGCATTGCTAAATCTTAAAATAGTAGTATTTAATTTAAATACCTTTGAAAATGTTTCGCAGAATGTTTCACCTGATAATTTTCCTGATCCATAGGGTGAAATTGGATTTCTTGCAAGATTTTCATCAATTGGAGGCTTAACATCTCCAAATACGGCACCACTAGACGGGAAAATAAAGCCTTTAATATTATTGATTCTAGCTGCATTTAAATAATTAAAGGTCCCTATTACATTTACTTTGAAAGATTTTTCAGGGTTTTTTACAGAAGTATCTACACCAGATTCAGCTGCTAAATGAATTATATAATCAATATTCTTTGTTATTTTTACCGCAAAATTATAATTTGATATGTCTGCTTTTATTAATTCAACTCTCTTAGTAGAATTTACATACAAGTTTGGTCTTTGAAAATATTTATAATCTGTTAAAGATTTCAAATATCTAGGAGAACTTTTTGAAAAATTATCTACAACTATAATTTTTTTAACATTCTTCTTTTTAAGAAGATAATCAATTAAATTACTTCCTATAAATCCCAAGCCTCCTGTAATTAAAATTTTCATTTCCAAATACTCTTTGGCTGTATAATTTTTTTATTAATTTGTTTTTTATATTTAAATACATATTCTGCGATTTCTATTATAGATTTATCAGTCAGTAAAGTTGGTTTTAAACCTAACTTTTTCATCCCATTGTGCATTGCATTATAATAATGTTTCTCTTTTTCAATGCGTGGATTTTTTATTTTTTTAATTACTGTTTCTATATTAATTTTTTTAAGTGCACTTTTAACTTTTTTAGCTAGTTGATTAACAGAAAATTGTTCTGTGAATTGATTATATATTTTTAAATCACCAGGATTTGGTGGATTCTTTATTGCTAGGTTTATACATTGCAGTGTATCTTTGATATCTAAATATCCTCTTATCTGATTACCTGACCCATAAACAGTTAATGGAATTTTTGCAATTGCTTGGACAATAAATCTATTCAATACTGTTCCAAACATATCATCATATGCAAAAGTTGGATAAAATTCTTCTTTTTCAAACTCTTTTCCAATCCTTATACCATAAACTGGTCCCTGCATTAAATCTGTAACTCTTAAATCAGAGGTTCTTACATAAAACCATAGTAAATCTGTATCCATAATTTTTGAAGTATGATAAAGACTAGATCCTTGTCTTGGGTATAAAAATTTTTGTTGTCGATCTTTATGTTTAACAGTTAGCCAACCTTCTTCAATATTAATATTTGGTGTTCCATACTCACCCATTGTGCCAAGTTTTATAATGTGACATTTTTTATTATACTTTTTAACAGCTTCAATTAAATTAAATGTGCTCTTGAGATTATTGTCTAATGTTACCCAACCTTCCTTAGGACCGTACATCGAATATGGCGCTGACGGCAATTCTGCAAAGTGAATTACCACATCAGGTTTATATTTTTTAAATAAATCTGAAAATTTTTGAGAGTCAGTACAATCTAAATTATAGAATTTAATATTTTTGTTATATTTTTTTAAGAGTTTCAATCTTTTATCTATTTTTGGATAATTAATTAATGGGGTTTTACCATATTTTTTAAATAAAGATCGTTTGACATAATTATCAATCATAACTAGTTTGTGTTTAGTTAAACTTAAGTTTGCTGACATAGGCCAACCTAAATAGCCATCTGCCCCTAAAATCATGATCTTCATGTTTCTTTCCTCTCAGTTAGATACATTTTCCAAATTATGTAACCAACAAAGATCATCATTATTTTTGATATTTGTGGCGGATAGTGCAATATTGATAAGAAAAATGTGATTGGAATGAAATAACTATAATCAAAATTTCTTCTAAGGAGTATTAATGGATAAATAAGATATAAATTAATAAATAAAATCATTCCTACAAAGCCATATTGTTCAAAGAAGGTTAAAAAATAGAAATCTGATGATAAGTACCTATACTCAAAAATTGACTGAGAAGAAATATCGAAAGCATATTCCGTATCTATAGCCGCATATGTTATACCTTTCCCAAAAATAAGCTGCCAGGGGTTATCACGAAAATATTGCATGACATGTATAAATGGACCATCATCATGTCTAAAGTTTTTGTAATCCAAGGTTTGATCAAAAAGAATAAAGTAGCCTCTTACAGAGCCAATAAAATGCTGTGCCATTTGGTAATCATCACTTTGCAAATCTTCCATATGATTCAAGAATACTATGGCATAATAAGCACTAATCAATGAGATAATCGTTATTGTTATAAAAATTAAATAATGCCTCTTATATATTAAATAGATTAAAAAAAGTATTAGAAAAATAAAATAAGCAGTTTTAGATGTACTTAAAAATATGGCTAAAACACTCAACATTGCCCAATTCTTCTGGTTATTGCTCATGAGATAGAAGAAAGCTATGATATTAAAAATACCCAATAATTGCGGTGAGCCTATAGAACCCCATACTCTGTATAATCCTAAGCTTTTTGAGGAAATATTTTGGGGTTGGACTAAACCGGCATTTTTGTATACTTGTTCAAACACCCCTCTAAAACCACCAAGCGATAGTAGTTGTTCAAATAAAGTATAAATAATAGAGATCTTTATAAGTAAACACATAAAGTCATCAAATTTTCTTGTATCGTAATGACGTAAAGGAATAAATAAGAATGGTAAAAAATATCCAAGTGTTGACAGTGCAAATTCATGCATATTTGAAAAAATAATAAAATAAAAAGGTACTCCAGTTTCAGCAGGTCTAAAAACGCATGCAACAAATAAATGAGCGATAAGGTAAAGTGCAAATAAGTAAAAAATAGTAGAAATCGCTTGTTGTTTAGTCAATCTTTCGGATATATAAATAAATGCCATAGTAAGAGCAACTAAGATTACTGAATATTCAATAAGGGCAGCAGGAACTTTAGCAAATGTTCTCGAAAAAATTCCAAAAAATATTACTATGATTGTAAATTTTAAAAAATTTTCATAATTAATCTTAAAACTAGTAGTAATCATAATATCCTCTAATTTTTTTTGAAACATCTTTTATTGTGTCAGTGCTTATTATTTCACTCCTTCTTAAGATGTACTTTGATGTTAATTTACAGTTAAGCCCCTTTATACTTGTAGCTGCATAATTGTATCCAGATAATTCCATAATTTTTAATGTTTTAGCGTTATGTGACCCATGCGGATAAGAGTAACTCTCTATTTTTGAACCAATTATATTTTCTAATTTCTCCTTACTTTCATTAATTTCATTGCTTTGCTGTGAAGAATTTAGATCAGTTAATCGATTATGTGAGCAACCATGACTTCCAATATTGGCGATATTCAAGCTTGCGATATCACGAATATCCTGAGATGAAAGATGATTTTTCTTATCAATATTATCTGTAGTGATGAATAAATCAAATGGCATGTCATAAGAATTCAAAATATCTATTGCTGAAATAGTGTCTTTATAACCATCATCTATTGTAATAGAAACACTATTAGAATCATAATTGCCATAATCTTTTAAAGATATTATTTTATAATTTTCATACAGATATTTGATGTGTTCATTAAATTTATTTATATCAATACTAATACCATACGTATCATGTTTAAGCTTTAGTCCAAATGCATGGTAGATCAAGGATCTATTACCTTGTTCATTAGAAAATCTTTTATATGAATGATAGTAAATTGAACCAAACGAATCTCTTATGAAGTTCTTTATATGTCTTTTAAAAGTCTTTTTCATAGTATCTTATTTAAATCGTATTGATGATTTACAGGAAATAGAATCACATTTTGTAGATCATTTTCTGGATAAATAAATCTTTTATGATTTGGAAATTTTGGCCATTTAATTATATTGATATTTTTTTTATTTCCCCATTCTATTATTTTTTTTGTTTGATCATTATTTTTAGTTATGCAAGGGAAAGCATAAGGGCATATATCATTGTTTATTTTAAGATGGTCAAAAAGTTTTACATCCCAATTATGTAAATATTTCTCCCAAAATTTATAGTTATTTATTCTTGATTCAGCTATTTTATTTTCATCAAAACTATTCTTATTTAATAGTGTATTTGATATCCAGTCTATAGACGATAGCTTCAAATTAAAACTATCATCAGCAACTCCATTATTTTTTTTATTTTTCAATATACTGGGTTTAAGATGCCTCAATGAATATTTAAGCTCCTCAAGTGATGGCATCCTACTAACTTGGTTTTGATATATTGTTTCATTACTATAATCTGTCATTAATTCTGAGCCACCTAGTATTGGTAAAAATTTTCTCAAACTATTAAATGATAAATCTCCTTGATCCCCTAACCTCTTATTCTTATATTTAGTAAATGCTGAGTGTGCATTGTCTTCTACAACAAATAAATTTAAATCTTTTTTTAGAGAATTAATAGAATTCCAATCTGCTGGGAAGCCAAAATAATTAACTACAAAGAAAATTGTTGAATCTTTTATATTTTTATTTACTATTTCTTCTATATTTATATTTAAGTCCCGATTAACATGGTAAAAATCTATATTTAAATCTAATCTTTGTAATGGCTGAATTACTTCTTTACATATAAAGTTAGGCAATAAAATCTTTTTTAATTTTACTTTGTGTTTCAGTACTTTTGATAATCCATAATATAATGCATATCTTCCTGATTTATATAAATTTTTATTGATTTTATTATTTTTTTCATACAAAGATGATAATAGTTTTTTATAACTAAATTGTGGTTGTATTGTAATTTTTCTATTAATAATTATGTCCTTTTTTTGAAGTGATTAAATTTGACAATCCGTATATCCATTGTTTACTGAGTAATATTCTACAAATTTTATATATATATATTGGTATAGAAACATAGCTTCTATATTTATAGGCTATACGTAATTGATCCAAAAATCTCTTTGCATAGTATTTTGATGTTATTCCATTAGGGTTTTCATAATATTCTCCTAATACTTCATCAATTCTAATTACTTTTAAATTTGGAGCCATTCTTAGCCATAACTCATAATCTTGACTCGACATAAGATTTTCATTAAAAAGTCCATATTTTTTAAGTAAATTTTTATTCAATACTATCGCCGATGTTGAAAATGTATTACGTCTATACAGTGATTCAGCGATTGTAGAATAGTAAAAATTACCATTGTGAATCCTTTGTGTGGAATTATCACACCTAATAAATAATTCATCATGGATAATCAAATTTACATCATTTCCATGCTTTTTAATTGTATTTATACATTTTGACAGTTTTAAATCTTTCCATCTATCATCTGCATCTAAAAATGCAATAAAATCATATTTAGAATTATTGATACCTAGATTTCTTGCGCTGCCAGCGCCTTTATGATTTTGAGATATAATTCTAGAAGAAATATTTTTTTGTTTAAACTTAATAAGATTGTTAGCAACAATATTGGTGGTATCATCAGTGGATCCATCATCAATAAAGATAACTTCAAATAGTTTATTATCAACTTCCTGACTTAACAGACTATTAATGGCATTTAAAATAATTTTAGAACAATTATGATATGGGCAGATAACTGAAATCATTGTTGTATATGTTTTTTATTAAACCATTTTGCTAATACATAAATATTCATAATATTCTCTAGGCTCTTATTATTCTTATTACTATCTATTATTGATATTAATTCTTCTATATTTATAAACTTACTAAGATGCTTATTAGATTCAATTAAAGTTTCTTTAATTTTTTTTATATTCTTAGATGAAGAGAATATTTTTTCTAATGGCTGATTAAAGCCAGACTTTTTCCTTCTTGTAACTTCATTTAAATCAATTCTATTTGCATATCTTTTCAACATTGGTTTTGAACCATGATAATTATTTGATAAATATGATTTTTCATGCATTGAAAATAAATGTTCAACTAATTTATGATCAAGATACGGAACCCTACCTTCAATTGATGCAGCCATAGTTGTTTTATCTAGAATATTCAACCCATTATCTAATAAATAAGTTCTAAGGTCTTTTATCATCATTTTCTTCGAATATGATAGATTTTCATCATGATTTACATTGAAATAATTATTTAGTAAGTTATTTATAGAATCAAAATCACTATTTTTAACAACATTTCTATATGTTTCTAAATTTATTCCAGAAAAAGTAATCGCATGAGATATATGTTCATATTTAAGTTGAACTAATTTATGATAAGAATTCGGCAATATCCATGATAAGTTTTTAAGAAATCTATCTGAAAATATTTTTAACTTCCCTGCCGTTAATGATTTAATTGTTGAATAATGCCTATGATATCCACCAAAGATTTCATCAGCCCCATTTCCTGCTAAAAGTACCTTTATTTTATTTTTTTGTGCTGTTTTTGATAACAGATATGAAGCAACCATTGATGAATCATATAAAGGTTCATCTAAATAGTTAATTAATTCATCTAGATTTGGTAAAAACTCATCAGAAGTAATTTTAATATTATGATGTGTTGTCTTTAATTTATCTGATATTAGATTAGCTGTCTTTGAATCTGCGTTATCTTTCCCGTCAAATTCTGCTGAAAATGTATTAAAATCATCACGACTTATTTTTTTATAAAGTTTTGTAATAACAGAACTATCTATCCCTCCACTTAAAAAAGTCCCTACTGGAACATCTGACACAGAGTGAATATCAATAGATTTATTTAATAAATCAATAAAATCATCTTCAGACTTAAGATTTTTTTTTGAATCTATATGATCTTCAATTTCCCAATACTTAGATATGGCGACAGATTTATCTCTGATAATTATTTGATGACCTGGTTGCAACTTCTTGATATTCTTATAAATAGTATGAGGTGTAGGTATATAAGATATTAGCAAATATAATCTTATACTTGTCTCATCTAATGATGTGTCAATTTGTTTTGAAGCAAGCATAGAATCAATCGTAGATCCAAATATTAGTTTTTCTGAATCGTAATAATAAAGTAAGGGTTTAATTCCAAAACGATCTCTAACCAACCAGGTAATATTCAATTTTGAATCATTTATGCAAAAGGCAAACATACCTTGAAGTTTATCAATACAAGTCAGACCATATAATTCATACATTTTTAATACAACTTCTGTATCTGAGTTAGTTTTAAATTTAATGTTCTTAGCCATCAACTCATCTCTTAGTTGTTTATAGTTATAGAGTTCTCCATTCATTATAATTACAATTTTTTTATCATCAGAATAAATAGGTTGATTACCATTTTCTGTATCAATAATTGATAATCTTCTCATAGCTAATGAAAAACTGTTTTCTGAATAATGCCCAATGTCATCAGGACCACGATGCTCCATTCTATTAGCCATTTTAACAATCGTATTGTCATTAATTTGAGAAGTTTGATTTAAATTAATATATCCACATATTCCGCACATAATTTAGCTCACTATAATTTTATGTGTGATAGATTCATCTAAATTAAAATTTTGAGAAATATAATATCCAAAACTTTCTTCTAACTCACCATATTGCCTTGATATGTAATATAAATCTTTATTATAAATACTATTTTTATATTCAGTGCAACTATTGTTGGAAATAAACCTAAATTTATTTTTTCCATTTGTTAATAAATTTGTTTTTTTATCTACAATCTCTAAATTATTATTAAAATGAAAGAAGTTTTCTATTAAATAAGATTTTTTAGCTTCAGATATATCTTTTATTACAACCCTATCTTTATATAAACTAACTTCCCTTTTGAAATTTATTTCTTTATCTATTCGATTAAACCCATTAGTAAAAATTGTGATCTTTAATTTTTCATCTAATTCGTCAATCTTGATATCATGAATATGATTTATGTATTCTGGAGGATAAAGTCTCATATTATCCGGTTTATAACCTAATCCATTTATTCTTACACTATTATGATATTCAGGTAAATATGATTTGCTATGCGCTCTAGTGTCGCTATAAGAACCTCTTCCGGTATCAATTAGGATTGGTATTTGATCATAATTTAAATTTAAGTGTAAAAAATCATGATGTGAATGATTATAAAATCCAATCTTGTCTTCATTCTCCTTAAGCACTAAGCTCCATAATCCATATTCTATTTTTTTCCACATCTTATAATCTTTTATAAAGTAAATTAAGTGAATATTCTTTTAAAAATAACTTTTTGTCATCTAAGAGTGTTAATAAATAATTTGGAGGATAATCTGGCGAAATATCACCTGTAAATATCATATTTTTGTTATTTTTTATCAGAAAGGTTTCTAATCCTGATTTTAGATAAAAATTATAGTTAGATAATAATTCTGAAATTGCTTTTTTCTTATATTTATTACTAAACTGTTTTAAATCCTCAAACCAATAATATAATAATAATTGATAATGAGATGATCCATCGCAAGTATACTTATTTATAACAAAGCTCTCAGTTGAATATCTTAGTAATTGTATAGCGTAACTTAATAATTCTTCGTCATCAAAATATAGCGCGTAATATAATAACGCTCTTGAGTTATTGATTAGATGATTGCCATGGCCATAATTATAGAACTCTAATCTTTTTATAAGTATAGACAGCATAAAATGTAGATTTTTCTGAATACTTATGGGCATTTTTCTATTTGAAACTACATAAAAGATTATAATATTTATAATTCTTTCAGAGAGCGTGTAAGGATGCCAAACTAATGATTTATCATCAAAACACTCATGGATAAATTTATTTGACCAGGAGAATAAGATGTTTTCAATAAAATTGATTTCTTCAGTTGAAATAGATTTTTCAGATGATAATAAATATCTTAACCAAATAAACCGATGTAATGATTCATAATCTTCTTCATCATCAAATTTAATATTCCAGTCAGTCTTTTCATCCAGTAGATAAGGTTTTGTTGCAAGAAGAATTTTATATTTTTTAGCTGAACTATTGATTTCATTTTTAAATAAATCAAATTTTTTATTACAACCATATCTTTTAAAAATAGATTTAAAAAGCTTTGTGTAATTATGATAATCATTTTTTCTAAAACATTTATTATATAATTTACGAATTAAAAATTTAAGTGTGTTAAAGATACCACTAAACGTAAATAAATATTTTATAAAGCATCTATTTTCTTTATTTAATAACATTATTGGTTTAATAACGAATCAATAAATATTTTTATTTGTTCCTTACATTCATCTAAACTTTTTATTGAAGTGTTGATCTTCAAGGAAGGATTAGTTGGTTTTTCATATGGCGAGTTTTTTGAATATCCAATTAGATTATCTATTACTCCATTATCAGCTTTTTTATATAAACCTTTAACATCGCGCTTTTTTAATACATCTATATCAGCATATACATATACAAAATGAATATTATTATTTAGTAATGATTTAATTTCTTCTCTTAATTTTTCATACGGAGAAATAACAGCTACAAAAATAAAATCATGCTTTTCTGAAATTGACTTACATAGTGATGCAACTGATCTATTATTCATACAGATTTCATCATAAGAAAATCCAACTGGAATTTTATACTTGTTCCTAATTTGATCTCCATCAATACAAACTGTATTCATTTTTTTACTTTGAACATATTTGTTTGCATATTCAAGAATCGTAGATTTACCAGCTCCTGACATTCCTGTAAACCAAATTATTTGTGACATTTCTAAATTAATTATTTATGATTCTTTTTATATACTTTGGCAACTTTAGAAATCATATTTATACATTCTAATGGATAATTGCCAATGGCAGTTTCAGCAGCAAGAACTAATCCATTTGCTCCATCAATTAATGTATTATAAATATCATTTACTTCAGCTCTTGTTGGATCTTTTTTAATAACCATTGACTCGAGTAGATTAGTTGCTACATATACTGATTTTTTCATTTTTTTTGCTACATTTATAATATTTTTTTGTGTTTGAGGGATGTTTTCTAACGGAACTTCTCTTGAAAGATCTCCTCTATCAATTAATATTCCATTTGATTCACTTATTATATTCTTTAAATTTTTCAAACCTCTTTTAGATTCAATTTTTGATATTATGTTTATGGGATATTTGAATATCTCGCGTAGTCTTTTCACATCCTGACCAGTTGATGCAAATGATAAAGCAATATTTTTAATTTTAAGATCCTTTGCAATTTTAAATGCTTGAATATCTTTTTTAGTGAATGAAGCTAATTTAATTTGTCTATTCACTGATACCCCTTTATTAATTGCAATACTGCCTCCATTAATAACAGTCGCTTTTAATGATAAATTCTTTTTCTCAATAATTTTTATCTGAACGCTATCAAAATCAATTGATAGTATATCCCCTTCATTGATGAGGTCGAATGCCTCTATAGGCGTTAAACCAAAACTTTTCTTACTTTGTTTGTTCTTATGTATGAATACAGATGTATTGGTTTTCAAAATCATTTTATTTTTAAATATCGATGTTGTTCTTATTTGTGCTCCTTCTGTATCAAAGCATACGGGTATTTTTGTATATCGTTTAATAAAGTTTACAGTACTTTCTAAATCTTTAATTTTTGTATGAGATAAGTTAATTCTTAATAAATTTACTTTTCTCTTATTTATTGCAGTAAGAAATTTTTTATTTAATGTTGATGGACCTACGGTTGCAAATATCTCTGTCATGTATAATTTTGTTTCCCCTTTCCCTTAAAAAATTTAAGTTTAATTATTCTTGGTATATGTAAAATTCTTACAAAGATTGAATAAAAAAAAGCAAAAATAGAATAAATATCAGGTTGCTTTACCAAAACTCTTCTCTTTGGAGAATTTACAGTAGTATAATATAAGGTTAATTTTTCTTCATCATTGAAATATTTTTTTTGTTCTGAGTATCTATAGAATAAGTTTTCATTGATTGATAAAATATCTGTTATATTATCCTCGGTATATAATGATTTAGTTAACTTTTTTGTTGTCTCAGAAATTATCTCAATTTCATCATCTCTTAATACCTTGCTGTAGTTCTTACTTATACTTTTTGAAATACCCTTTACAGGTCCGTAATGAGAATTTCCTAACCATGGAGTTCCAGCAATTGTCGGCTCTATTAATGTATTCTCATATTTAAGATCGAGTAGACTACTAATTGATTTCATTACATCTTTAGGTCTATGTATTAAATTTTCATGTCTATAGACAATAAGTTTATTTTTCTCATATTTTTCTTGAAGTATTCTCACTCTCGTTAATGCAGATAGCCAGCAACGAATTTGTGCTTCTAAGTCATAATGAACAAATCTTTTAACAAAAAAGTTTGGTAATTGAGGCCATGCAAATCTTCTAGAACCATAATAACGTCTTGCAAATCTTGTTTTCTCAGCTGCAACATAACCAATTACATTTCGTATAGGGTATATTAACTTTGAATCAGAAAATTCATCATAGAATTTATCTATATTGGTTAAATACAAGCCGCCACTATCATGCATCAATACATGAGATTGTTCTTTAAAATATTTTCCATTATCCCAGGATTTAAAATAAGCATTGTGTCTTGCATCATATAATTCAGCAATATTTGATGCATTATTTGATTCTTCTTCAAATGTTTTTTTGAACTTTGCATAATCAAAATCAGTTTTTATATTTCCATAAAATACTTTTTCTATATAATTTTTTCTCACTCCTAATGGATCACTTGTTTCTTTTCCCCAAGTTGTAGAATATTGATGCTCTTCTTTTGGAATCTCCAATAAGTTAAATACATCAATATTCATTGATTTTGAATAATTAGGGATTGTTTGAGGCACTCCTTGATGCATTTCATGAACTTCATAAAAATTATCAAAAGTTGGAAATCCAATTTCAATCGGATAACTTAGAACTTTGCTATGATTATCTAAGAGTCTAGCTAATAATGAACCTCCACTTCTATTGATCGCAGCTATATAAATAGTTTTAAATTTTTTCATTTTTGCCTAAAATTATCACATTATTAGCTAAATATTTAATAGCTGATAAAAGTGGTACTTTTAAAAAAATATTTGATACAAAGTCTAATAATTTAAATACTGGTTTAAAAAAACTATTTTCTGTGTAAAAAAAAGGTGCCCCAGACTTTGTGATTACATTAAAATTATACTTCTTAAGAATTTTTGTTAGTCTTGT
>MDSY01095123.1_pt1 | contig 29868 bp, 25 predicted proteins | sample 811131 | NCBI WGS metagenome assembly MDSY01 (sample SAMN05326643, study PRJNA326480) | marine metagenome | isolation source: seawater | place: Atlantic Ocean: South West | collected 2010 | reverse complement strand
TAAGCTGAGCCATATTTGTTAATTCATTAAAATATCGGACACCGAAATTTTGTATCCATTGATCTACCTGAGTTTGCAATAAATTCAGAGGTAGTAAATCCTGTTTATCCTTCATTCCTTATTTTTTGAATTTATATGAATAGTAATTGGTCCATCATTTATTGATTTTATTTCCATATCCGCTCCAAAAACTCCAGATTTAATTGGCAGATTTGAAATTGTCCATAACTTTTCTAGGAAATCGTCATACAGGGGTTTTGCAGTTTCAGTATTTGCTGAACGCAAATAACTAGGTCGATTTCCCTTTTTAGTGGATGCATGCAATGTGAATTGCGAAACAACGAGAATCTGCCCTTGAACCTCGATGATCGATCTATTCATAACATCTTCGTGATCTTTAAAAATCCGCATATTTAATATTTTTCTTATCATCCAATCTGAATCTGTTGTAATGTCGTCATATCCCCAACCTGCAAAAACCAATAAACCTTGATTAATTGAAGAATGTTTTTTATTTGCTATAAAGACTGATGCCTCGGAAACTCTTTGGACAATTACTCTCATCTCACTCTTTTTTATAAATATTTTGACGAAATGAATCATTTTCCTCATCACCATTTAGCATGCTCACATATGAAGAATATCTGGTAGGAGCTATCTCATTATTTTCAACCGAGCGAACAACCTCGCATCCAGGCTCATCAAGATGTTTACAATTACTGAATTTGCATTTAGGCTGAAGTTTAAATATTTCAGGAAAAAAATGACTTATTTCGACATTTTCCATATCTACTAATCCAAAACCACGGATACCAGGAGTATCAATAATATGGGCACCAAATTTCATGAAATGCATCTCTGCAAACGTAGTAGTATGCTTCCCCTGCCCATGAGATTCAGAAACACTACCCGTTTGAAGGTTTAATCCAGGTTGGAGCTCATTCGCTAATGTGCTCTTTCCAACACCTGAGTGACCACTAAATAGAGATATTTTATCTTTTAAAATTGTCTTCAATTCCGTTATTCCCTCTCCAGAAAGAGCAGAAGTGCGCAGAGTTCTATATCCTGCCTTGCCATAAGCAGCTTCACGATACTCAAGTTCCATAATGGCTTCTTTAGAGTAATTATCTATCTTATTAAAGACAATGATCGCAGGAATATCATAAGCTTCAGTCGTTGCTAGGAATCGGTCCATGAAACCATAAAGTGTTCTTGGTTCAGCAATTGTGCAAACCAAGATTGCCTGATCTAAATTAGCAGCAATAACTTGGGTTCTTTTACTTAAATTAACCGAGCGGCGAACAATATAATTTCTTCTTTCTCGCACGTTATTTATTATGAATCGGCCTTCAGACTCTGGTCTTAAATCAACAAAATCTCCAACCGCCACAGGGTTAGTGCTTTTAGACCCCTCAAGACGCATTGCACCTTTAAGCCGAGCATCTACGTAAGTCTTGTCATCTAATTGAACCTTGTACCAGCTACCGGTTGATTTTGTAATCATTCCTTTCATTAACATCAAAGATATCTGCCTTAAATTCGATCGAGCATTTTAAATGAAAAAAAATCAATTTAACAATCTCCTATTCAACACCTTTAATATTTTCAATTTAACATATCTAAAATTATAATGGCAATATTTACGCAAAACATATCAAAAAATTACGATGGCCAAGTTGCGTTAGATAACGTTAGTATCGATCTAAAAAAAGGTCAGATAATTGGTCTTCTTGGGCCTAATGGAGCTGGGAAAAGTACTTTAATGAAAATATTGACTGGTTATATTCCAGCAGATAGTGGTCATGCGAAAATTTGTGATTTAGATTGTCACAAACAAAGCCTCGAAGTTAAAAAAATAGTAGGTTATCTTCCTGAAAATAATCCGTTGTATGACGAAATGTATATGATTGAGTTTCTGAAATTCGTAGCAGACTTATACAAAACCTCCCATGATCAAATTGAAAAACGATTGAAGCAGTTAGGACTGATTGAGGAATCTCATAAGAAAATTAAACAATTATCAAAGGGGTTCAAGCAGCGTGTGGGAATAGCATCAGCATTAATTCATGATCCAGATGTACTTATTCTTGATGAACCAACCACTGGACTTGACCCGAATCAACTAGTTGAAATAAGAAAGCTAATCAGAGAAATAGGTGAAGACAAAACTGTTCTTCTTTCAACCCACATAATGCAAGAAGTTGAAGCAATATGCGATCAGGTTATTTTTATAAAAAAAGGCAAAATAGTTCGCCAAGCAGCAATCAAAGAATTTGATGGAAAAACGGAAAAACTAGAAGAGGCCTTTCAAAAAGCAACTAAATAAAATTCTATTTCTTCCGAAAGTATATCTCAATTGGAACTCCTGAAAAATCATATCTAGTTCTCATTTTATTTTCAACATATCGATAATACGGCTCTTTAACATATTGAGGCAGATTACAGAAGAAAACAAATTGAGGGTAATGAGTAGGGAGTTGAGTGATATATTTCACCTTCACCTCTTTCCCTTTATAAATTGGAGGTGGCATATGCTTGACTATCGGCAATATTTCATCATTGAGCTTACTAGTGCTAATCCTACCAGATCTTCGCACATATACAGCCATTGCTTCTTCAATTGACTTCAGAACACGTTGTTTTGTTAATGCAGATGTAAATACCACGGGAACATCAACAAAAGGACGTGTTTTTGCTAAAATTTTCGCTTTAAACTCTTCTGTTGAATTTGTCCCCTTTTCCAGTAAATCCCATTTGTTCACAACGATAACTAAGCCTTTATGGTTTTTCTCAATTACGTTTAGAATAGACAAATCTTGAGACTCAAAACCCTGGGTAGCATCTATCACTAGTAAGCACACATCTGACTCTTCAATGGTTCGAATGCTGCGCATATTGCTATAAAATTCTATATCCTCATTCACCTTCCCTTTTTTGCGCAGACCAGCTGTATCCAATAAGACAAAATCAAAACCAAATTTATTAAAATGAGCATTCACCGTATCTCTGGTAGTTCCAGGAATATCTGTAACTATGCTTTTCTCCTGTTCAAATAATGAATTTGTCAATGAAGATTTTCCAACATTAGGCCTACCTACAATTGCCAATTTTGGTAAATGCTCTAACGGGTCGTCAATAGAGAGCGGTACTTCTTTATCTGGAATAACATTTACAATTGCATCTAAGACTTCACCTGTCCCACTACCGTTTACCCCTGACATGCAAAGAGGCTCCCCCACTCCAAGCGAATAAAATTCAGCAGCATCAGCAGATCTTTGATGATTGTCTACTTTATTAGCAATAAGAATTACGGGTTTATTTTGACGGCGAAGCAAAGCAGCTATTTCTTTGTCATCATGTGTTATCCCTTCTTGAACATCAACAAGGAATACTATTACTTCACATTCATCTATTGCAGCCTCAACTTGCTTTCTTATCTGGCCTTCAAAAATATCATCTGAGCCTTCTACATACCCTCCAGTATCAACTATATTAAATCGTCTACCTACCCATTCTGTATGCCCGTAATGACGATCTCGCGTGACTCCAGCGATAGCATCAACTATAGCATCTCTTCGTTGAACTAGACGATTAAAAAATGTTGACTTACCTACATTAGGACGTCCAACAATAGCAATTAAAGACTTCATTCGTATCCAAATCGTTTTAATTTATTTCGGTCATTCCGCCAATCTGCCTGGACCTTTACAAAAAGTTCCAGATGAACGTGTTTCTGGAAAAAGTTTTGCATTCTTTTCCTTGAACCAATACCAACCCTTTTTAAGGCCGTTCCCTTATGGCCAATAAGTATACCTTTTTGGGACTCCCGAGAAACAAATAAGATAGCTCTTATTCTGATGATCTCATCGTCTTCCACAAAAGTGTCAATCCCAACTTCAACCGAATAAGGAATCTCTTTGTTATAGTTCATTAATACTTGCTCACGAATTATTTCCGAAGTCACGAACCGCTCTGAACGATCTGTTAATTGTTCCTTTCCAAAATAAGGCTGACAGACGGGAGTTAACTCCAATAATCGCTTCATTACATAGTCCAGATTAAATTTTGTCAAAGCACTTATCGGGATTATCTCCGCATTAGGCATTCTATCAATCCACAAATCTGTCTCTTTTTCTAATTTTTCCTGATCATGGAGATCAACTTTATTCAAAAGTAAAATCACCGGTTTATCCGTATCCTGAAGAGCTTTGAAAAAAGATTCATTTTTCAATGGTCCTTCTCCCAGTTCAACAACATACAAGAAAACATCCGCATCTTCTAAAGCTGACTTAACAGCACTTAACATACTATCCTGAAGAGCATAAGCAGGCTCTAAAACCCCAGGGGTATCACTAAAGACCAATTGATAATCAAAATCTTCTCCCTCACCATTTAAAATTCCAAAAATCCTGTGACGTGTTGTTTGAGCTTTTGGGGTGATAATATTTAATCGTTCCCCAACCAGAGCATTTGTCAATGTAGACTTACCAACGTTGGGGTGCCCAATTATATTAACAAATCCTGATTTATGAGCTCTTTCCATTTTGCAAATGTCGTGAAGTTTAATTAGCATATGCTATACGTTTAATCAAAGATTGTTTTAAACCTATTTACTCAAAATAACTTGATCGAGAATAAACAAATATTTACCGAATCTTAGAACTTTTCTTTTGTACATTTGCCGTTCATCGCGGGGTGGAGCAGTTGGTAGCTCGTCGGGCTCATAACCCGAAGGTCGTAGGTTCGAGTCCTGCCCCCGCTACTAAAAAAATAAAACGGTTATACTTTTATAAAGTGTAACCGTTTTTATTTATCTCCTAAATTAGACCATCTCTCTATTGCTTGAAACACCTCACATAATCCTTTTGATTTTTCGGTTAATGAATATTCCACTCTTGGAGGGATTTCTTCGAACTGTTTTCTTGTAATTAGGTCAGCACTTTCAAGACTTTTTAATTGATCTGTAAGAACTTTTCTTGATACTCCATCAACCATTTGATGAATTTTACCAAATCTTAATGTGCCATGATTTCGCATTGCGTTTATGATAGGTAGTTTCCATTTACCTCCAATCTGCTGAGTAAAGCTTAAAACAGGGCATTTTTCGTTTTTCATAATTACAGTTTAGTCACCTTTTTATAACTACTCTTTTAAAGTTACAAAAAGGTAACAAGTTACTTTATGTTAAATTAAGTATTAATATTGCCGAAACAAAAAATAAAAATGAAAAAATCAATTAAAAACTTAGCTACTCTAGTAATTGTCGCATTTATGACATTTTCCTTCACGACAATAGATGGGGATAAAAAAGAAATTAAATTAGAAAGCAGTAAAGTTGTTTGGAAAGGTTATAAAGTAACGGGTTCTCATGAAGGAATTATCTCAATTAAATCTGGACATTTGAATTTTGTCAAAGACATATTGACTGGAGGGAACTTTGAAATAGATATGTCAACGATTATAGTTACCGATTTAGAAGGTGAGTCTAAAGGAAACTTAGAGGGTCATTTAAAATCTGACGATTTCTTTGGAGTTACAAAATTCCCCTCTGCATTACTAAACTTTACTAAGGTTGAACCAACAGGTAAAAACTCATATAAAGTCACTGGAGATCTTACTATTAAAGGAAATACTGAGTCTATTTCATTCAATCTTTCAGTTTATGGAAACAAAGCAAATGCATCCTTAAAAATAGATAGAACAAAATTCGATGTAAGATATGGCTCTACAAGTTTCTTTGATGGATTGAAGGACAAAGCGATTTATGATGAATTTGATTTAGTTGCTGATCTAGAGTTTTAATAAAAATTGCTAACCACATTTAATTTAACATTAAGAATAAAATAAAAAATTATGATTTATAAAAAACAAGACCGAGCAATGTGTGGGTGCGGAAATACGCAAGATTCAAATGGATATTGTGATGGCTCACACCTTAATAAATAACTTAAATATCGAGTGTTTTAAAGCACAATCCTATTAACGAACAAACAATAGGCATATCCTCCTCCTTTAATTCAGCTATTTCTAATGTGTGAGGGTTGTAATGTATCAAGTGTAAGGCTCTTTCAATTTTGTTTACTCTCCATATCGTTGCCATAGGATAACAATGCGCTTAACCTTCTTTATAGAGCATTCGCAACATCCTTGTGTTATTTTTGTTTCAACACCTTGTTTAAGTGCTTGAATAAATGCGAAATGGATTTCTTTGATTTTTCTTTTTCTTTAAATGAGATCTCCAACCTTCTCTCTACTTTAATTCAAAAGCAGTTGGCTGTATTCAATTAAAATAGGTGCCTGATAATAATGCCAACTCAATTATAACTTAGGTTAATGAAAGTCCTTTTTCAGTAGAGAAATAGTATGATCATTGATTTTGAGTGACCTTTAGTATCATCTTTTTTTACGATAAATGCTCTTTGGAAGGGTGTATATAGTCAGAATACTTAAGTAGATGAATCCATCCAAAATGATTTAGTCCTATTAGAGAATAAATAAGTTCATTCTTGCAAATTATGCAACTTTTAAAAAATATTCCTTGTGTAAATTAGTTGAGTAGAAAATATAGATTTTTTTACTTAAAATTTCCAATGATTCATAATTGGCAAAATACTTATGCTATACTACGCTCAATCATGGGAAGACACCTATTTGCTAGAGAAAATAACGGAAAAGCATCCTGCCCAATATAACCATATGGTCGGTAGCGGTGGAGATCATGCATTGAGTTTAGTGAAATTTGGCATTGAACATATCAATTTGGTAGACACTGAAGTAAGTCAATTAGAACATGTTAAGTCAAAAATAAAAGCTCTAGATCATTCCCAAAAAGAAATATTATTTGGAATGAATAAACGAAACGGTGGGTTATTGCACTGTGGAAAGCTTGAATCATACTTGGGGAAATTCTCTTCCATCTTACCTTTCATTTTGAAGACAGGTGCACGTTATTCACTTATTAACAGTAATTCAAAGGAAGCAAGAAAACTGATAATTAGTGAAAAATGGGAATCCCGAAGACTTAATTTAGTTTCCTCTCTTTTTTTCTCTAAGAAAAAAGTAAACTCGAAAGCACGCCATCCTGGACTGAGCTCCGACATTTCAAAATCGCCTTCTGACATCAATTATCTTGAAAATTTTAAATCAGTAGCAATAAGATATCCGATTCAAGAAAATCCATTTTTAGATTATATCGTTAATGGTTATCATAAGAATTCAACATTAGATTATCTAAAAAAATCATGGGCCCCAAAAACAAATTCTTTAACCCTGGTTCACCAAGATTTTTTCACTTATATCAAAAAACTAAAAAATGCAATTCATTTTATTCATGCCTCTGACATAATGGAGGCGACTTCTTCAAAATTAAATGATCAACTTTTTTTCGCTATTGACAAAGTATGTGATTCAGATTCAACATTTTTATATTGGGAGCATCGCTATGAAATAGATGTGCCGAAATCTTTTCAAAAAAAATGGACTTTAATCGATATGAATATTCAAGATCGAGTCCCTTTTTATAACAATTACTTTCTATGGAAAAAAGCAGTCAATCTTTAATTAGGAGACTATACATTTATCAATCTGAGCGGTTTCCATTAATTTTCTTGATTCCGACAACATTCAGTATCATACTTTCAACTCATGCCGTTCTTTCATTCAATGGATTTGATGAAGCCTGGTGGAGGTATGCACTATTATCCATTGCTGGAATTTCTTTTTTATTACATACTCGAGTAATTGACGAATTACGAGACAAAGAAATAGATGATATATATCACCCAAATAGACCTCTGCAGCGAGGTTTGATATCCTCCAAAGAGATTTTGAATTTGGGTTATCTGAATGGAGGAGTTTTTGTAACCATCCACCTTTTACTTGATCCTCTATCCGGAATGCTCTCGGCCGGTTTACTTATCTACTCCATACTGGCACGTTATGAAGTTGGATTTATTAAACGGTTAAAACCCAGTTTTTGGCTTTACAACGTAATAATGCTTTTTCAGATGCTTTTGCTTCAGTTAATTGCATACGCAGCGATTACAAAAACTTTAATTTGGAATTCATCTATCTGGTGGCATGCATTTGGAGTTTTTATACTTAGTGCTTTAATTGAGGCAGCTAGAAAATGCCTGCCCCCGAATGAAGAATCAGCTTACTTAGATAGCTATTCTTCAAGATTAGGAATTCACGGAAGTGCTTTTATCACGTTTTTATTAGGATGCCTTTCATTTTATTGTTTCTTTTCAATAGGTAATATTCATGCACTTTGGCTAGCTTTTTCTTTAACTCCTCTATTCGTTTGTTGCCTTATATTTTCGGCTAAACCCGATAAAATGGGAAGAAATTTTATCCAATTGGGTGCTGTAATGAGTTATATTTCGTTAAATCTAATTGTTTGGTTATGTCTCTAAATGTTTTTGGAAATAAAGCCAAATGGTTAAATGAACTTGAAGAAAAAAAATTTCGCGTATTACCAAGTTTATCAATAAAAGCAGATCAAGATCTAATTAAAAACGGTGTTAACTTGTTAAAGTTAGATTCACTTATTTCAAAGCTAGACAGTTCAAGCTTATTTGCTGTTCGTAGCTCATCTGTTTCAGAGGACACAAAAGAAACTTCAGCAGCGGGGCGATTCAAGACATTATTGGGGGTGTCCAAAGAAGAATTATCTGACGCCTGCGTCAAGGTTGCGCAAAGTATGCTGATCCAAGAAATTGGTGATCCTCCAAACGGTATTGTTATTCAGCCTTTTCTTTATTCTGAAAGAGCTGTTTCCGGAGTTATGTTCACACACTCCGAAAGATGGATGGTCAATTACGCTCCGGGGCTTTGTAATCATGTTGTTCAGGGCCTGCCTTCGGAGCAAAAAGGATTTCATCCAAGTGGAAAAGAATGGATGAACGAATCTTTGGAGCAAATATCGGGACAAGTATTTAACAAAGAATCTCGGACAATTATTAAAAAAAAATATACACAATCATCCTGGTCGACTAAACTTAAAAACCAACTATCTAAACTTTATCATCGTATTCAAAAAGAATTTAAAAACCAGTCAATGGACTTGGAGTGGACTTTTGTTGACGGTAAACTTTATATTCTTCAGATTCGTCCAGTTACAGTCGATTGGTTACCTACCGTATGGCTATTTGATAACTCGAACATAGCAGAATCTTATACCGGTATTGTTAGTCCAATGACTGTGAGTATTGCCGGGAGATTATATAAATATGTGTACCTGGATCTCTTAAGTAAAAGCGGAGTTTCAAAAACTAAAATAAATGCTCATTCAAAAGTTTTTGATCATTTAGTGAAGGGTTTTTATGGACGGATCTACTATGTCATGAACCATTGGTACGCAATGATGTTTTTCTTACCAGGGTATCGACGTAACAAGGAGAACTTGGAGCAAATGATTACATCCGAAATTCGTCAAGACATCTTTTTACCTGAAAGCATGAAGGCCAGTCTATGGTTGAGATTTCTTTATTACCCTTTAGTGCTATGGAAAACTATTCTTTTCCCAATTACTACGCGCAGATTTAGTCGAAATATTTTAAAAGATTTCAAAGAATTGAAAGAATTAGATTTCTCCAGTTACTCCAATGAGAAACTTAAAATTTTATGGAATTCTTTGGAAGAAAAATGGATGAGGAATTGGTATATCACTGTGGAAAATGATACAGTCTTGATGACTTTTTTGGGTTGGGCCGAGAAAAAATACTCTCCGTCTCAACTTCGTGCATTTATTTCTATCGAAACCCCAAGCGTTAAGCAGCTAAGAGACTTTAAGGAGTTATCTATATCAATATTTGCTGAACCAGAATTAAGTAGAGCATTAAGTAATGACAAAGAAGCTCTCTTTCTTGTAAGCTTAAAAAAATATCCAACTTTAAATAAAAGATGGAAATCCTATTTCGCAGTTTATGGTGGTCGATTTCCGAATGAATTAAAACTAGAATCGCCGAGTCCCATGGATGATTTTGGGGCTCTTACCAATGCAATGAGAGAAATTATATCTAGTCCCTTAGAATCTAAAGGCGCAGAAACAAACAAAAAATACCCATGGGGAATAAGACAGTTACACCATTATATACGCCAGCGAGAGTCTTTTCGCTTATTACGATCTACCGCATTCGGTTGGCTGAGAAAAATATTATTAAATGCAGGTACAGCTGTGGTAAATTCAAAACATTTAGATAAAAAAGAGGATATATTTTTTCTAACCATCCAAGAGTGGTTTCAGGATAATAAAGAAAGTTGGAAGAGTATAGTTTCATCGCGTCAAAACGACTATCAAAAGCATTCTCAAGATAGATATCCGCGAAGTTTTGCTTCTACTCCCTCAGGCAAACCGCCAGAATACAAGACGAATTCTTTAAACGAAAGAGACTGTAAGGGTCAAATTGTTTTTCCAGGTTTGGTGGAAGGGAAAATTTTAGTAATGAAAGAATATCAACCAGGCCCGTGGCCCGATTTTGATATTCTTGTAGCTAAGCATACCGATCCAGGGTGGAGTTTGCTAATAAGCAAGTCAAAAGGGCTAGTAGTTGAGCAAGGTGGATTGCTTTCTCATGCTTCAATAGTAACCAGAGAACTCGGTATTCCATGTATAATTGGTGTAAAAGAAGCCACAGAGAAATTTACGAATGGATCTCATGCGATCTTGGATGCTTCCAATGGAGTCATGCAAATAAAAAATAAGGATGAAAATTAAAAAACCGATTACTAATCATTTAGCAGATTTCCTGAATTACAGAAGTAAAAATCTAGGTTATGATGATTCCATCAATCCTTCACTGTGTTGGGATTTTTATTCAAATAAAGTGGGTGCAGAATGGATTGATGAGGAAGCATTTTGTATCGGGGTATATCCATACATGGGTGGTCACGCTTTTGGTTTTTTTGAACTCAAGTCCAATGACAAGGCTCTCCAACTAAAACAATGGAAGAGTGTTAAAAAAAAATACAGTGGTCAATTCTATGGTCCCATAAATGGGTCTAGCTTTTTACCGTATAAGTTTATTTCTAAATCTGATCAAAGTCCGATTTTTGAGGGCGAATGGAACTCCACCACGGAAACTGTTGAATTCATGAGATCTATGAACCCAGAAAAAATCATAAAATATAAAAGTGCATATCGAACGTCATTTGATGGGGTTATTGAAGTATCTCAACCGTTTTTAACCCGTTGGGTTAACAAGGGATTCAACCTACAGACAATCGAACTGGATTCAGTTGATAGCATTTTGAATCTTCATCATTTAGTTCATGATATCTTCTGCACCAATTGGGGATATGAGTCTATGAATCAAAATCAATTCTCATCTTGGATTAATTCCATGACGAAAAGAAAGAATGGTTCCCCATTATTATACTGGGTAAAAATTAGAGAGAAAAATGTAGGTTTTGCATACTTATTTGAAATGCCTGATAAAACTATAATTTTCAAAACATTAGGAATTATTAGCGAATATCAAGAGCAAGGGCTAGGAAATGCACTAGCCGGCGAGCTACATTCAATAGCTAAAAAACGAGAGGCGAAAAAATGTATTTACGCCATGGTTCAGCTCGATAATCGAGTGAATAGAATGCCTGATCCCGATATTTCAATCATGCGTGAGTACGAATCTTATATTTTTTAAATATGATAAGTAATAATCTATTATTATTCTTCCTTTTGTTTTCTGCTATTCTATTCTTGGGAGAATTAATCAAGCGAAAGACTAATTTGTCGGGAGAAATTACCAGAAAATCAGCTCATTTTTTAAGTGCTTTAGTTGCATCCAGCTTTGTGTTTTTCTTAACAATAAATGAGGTTTATATAATCTCAATAGCTTTCACCATTTTACTGACGTTATCAAAACAAATAAAATTTTTAAAAAGTATTCATACCGTTTCACGATCAACAATAGGGGAAATTGCTTTTCCCCTTGGTATTTTGACCGTATCCATTTGGTTTCATCCAGAATCAGTTAGTGCCATTACTTTGAGTAACGTTCCATTTGTATATGGCTTGTTGATTACGGGAATTTCGGATGTTGCTGCAAATTATTTTGGCACAAAATTGACTAGTATATCTTTTCCATTTAGCAAGGAGAAAACTCTCGCTGGGTTTTTCGCTTTTACTATCTTTTCTTTTTTTATTGGCATTGCGCTAGGGCTACCCTTAATTTATGCTCTTATTTTAGCCTTAACACTAGCAATAATAGAGGCTTTAATACCTTACGGGTTAGACAATCTTTTTCTTCCTATTTCAGCTGCCCTTTTAATCAGCATATTTTTCTGATTTATAAAGAGTTTATATCAAGAGTTAAAGCAAGTATTCAGTAGTAACAAAGTTTGATGACTTAGAGTCAAGTAAATTTTCAATTATTTCTTTATTAGTATTATTTGATTTCGCTGCAAGAAATGTGCGAATAGAAAATGATCGCAAAGCATCGTATACACTCAGGGTTCCAACTGCAGAATTTTTTCGACCAGTAAAAGGATATACATCTGGCCCACGCTGGCAGGCAGAATTCAGATTCACCCTGCAAACTAGATTTGCAAGAGAGTCGATTAAAGGTCCAATCTCATCAACATTACTTCCAAATAAACTAACTTGTTGACCATAATTAGATTTTGACATATCATTTAAAGGCTCGTCAACATCGCGATAAGAGATGATTGGTATAATTGGGCCAAACTGCTCCTCATGGAAAAGTCGCATTTTGTCATTTACAGGAAATAGCACTGCCGGAAAAGAATAATTTTTCAATCGCTCCCCTCCCTTACTATTAATTATTTTGGCACCGTGATTTTCTGCATCTTCAATTAATTCTTGAATATAATCAGGTTTCCCCGGTTCGGGCAATGGTGTTAAAAAAGTGTTTTCCCATGGCATTCCAAATTTCAGGTTATCAACGGCTTTTGAAAACCGAAGATTAAATTCTTCAACAATCGACTCATGCACATACAAGATCTTAAGCGCAGTGCACCTCTGACCGTTATATGACAATGTTCCTGAAATACATTCCTGAATAGTATGATCAAGGTCCGCATCTGGAAGCACGATTCCAGGGTTTTTAGCTTCAAGACCTAAGATTAATCTCAATCTATTTTTGTTTGGGTGTAAATCTTGGAGTGAAACTGCAGAAGAACTATGACCAATCAATGCGAGAACATCGATAATACCAGTTTTCATTATTGGCGCTGCAATATCCCTGCCCCTTCCAAAAAGTATGTTTACAACACCAGGTGGAAAGCTCTCTTTAAATGCATTTAGTAAGGGAGTTATTAATAAAACACCCTGCTTCGCTGGCTTAAATACAGTGGTATTACCCATTATTATCGCAGGAATCAATAATGAAAATGTTTCATTCAGGGGATAATTGTATGGACCTAAACATAATACAACCCCAAGTGGCCCCCTTCTGATATGAGCCAGTACTCCGGAGTCATGTTGAAAATTTGCGCCTTTGCGATCTAATTTTTTATATGCCTCAATAGTGTCATTGATATAATCAATTGTTCGATCAAACTCTTTGTAAGAATCAGATTTATTCTTACAAATTTCCCACATTAAGAGTAGTGCGACTTCATCTCGATAAATTTTCATTTTTTCAACGAAAATCTCCATGCACTTTATCCTTTGTGAAACCTTCATGGTTGGCCAAACGCCCTTACCTCTATCATATGCTTTTTGAGCCGCCTTTACGGCTTCGACAGCAACATTGGAATCAATATCAGGAACAGAACCTAAAAATGTTGGATTTATCTTCCCTTCCTTGTTTTTAGAGGGTATTGAGGAAAAAACATCTGATGTTTTTCCTTCCCACTTTCTCAAAACTCCGTTAATCAGAAATTTATCGGACTTGTATGGACTTATCTTGAATTCAGCGGGAATATCGGCAATGGAAGACATTGAAAGAAATATTTAAGGTTTCATGAGAGATCAGACTTGGTTATTAAGTAACTGAATTCCGATATAAAATGTTCTTGGCAGTGAAGGTCCAAAAATAAAATTACTATCTCTATTTTTTCCGATATCAAAATTGCTTTGGTATGAATTGAAAATATTCTTAATTCCAAAGTAGAACTCAATAGCTGATTTTGAATTATTTAATTCGATTTTATAACTTGTTTTAAAGCTAACCTCTGAAAATGATGGTGATTCAAATATTTCATCGATTAGTTGATTATCTGAACCGGAAAAATGGGGAACAAACATCTTACCCGTATAGATATAATTTATATTCGACCTAAATTTATTATTGGGAAATATAGACAATGTTGCAAAACCATAATTTGCAGGCGTTCTTATAAATTCTCGTATGCCCTCTAAATCTTGGATATATTGAACTCTTTCATCAAACATGCTTGTTTGAATGGTCAATCCAGATTCTAGTTGGATTTTCTTGTCATAATTAACCCGAAACTCTAAGGTAGCTCCCTGAACTGTTGCGCCCTGCCCATTTTGTTTTTCGAAAAGCTCTCCGAAACTGTCATTTCCAACAGGTTGAAGATAAAAAGCTTCATCTAATCTAGTATAAAAACCCTCTAGTGTAAAGCCCGAAATAAAATGCTCACTAGGTTTATCATAATTCAACGAGGCACTAATACTCTGAGACTTCTCCGGCCTTAGATTAGGAGATAGCATAATGCGTGACACTCCTCCTGCAGCGAATGCCATATGTAAATCTGTATCAAATGACTGAGGAGCTCTAAAACCAGATCCATAATTTAATCTGAATTGAGTGTTCAAAAGATGCTTATAAAGAATTGAAAATCGTGGACTTAATATCAACTCATCAACCATATTGTGATTATCTATTCTGATCCCAGAAAGAAGGTTCCATGAATTTGACAACTCCCAATCACTTTGTAGAAAAGCTCCTAAATCGATACTTATTTGATCAATCATATATTGATAAGAGGGGATTTCATCAAAAACATCATCCACTAAGTACTCCCCGCCAACGGTGAATGTATTTGAGCCTTTTAAGAATTTTTTCACTCTATGATTCAGTTGAAACCCCGTTTGAAATGTTGTTGTTTTTGATGTGCCATATGGAGGGCTTTCAAGATGAATTTGAGCATCTAAACTATCCTCAGGATAGATACCGGTGTAATGATTTCGGTTGGTGTTTTGCCATGCGGCATATGTAATAAATGAAGAATTATCATCATTAAAATTTATCTGATGATCTATAGTGCTCATCCATACTTTATGTTTTCTTTCTTCTGATTGCTGAGTTAAATATGCAGGTTTATTGACCATTTCCCCTCCATATCTATATTCATTCAAATTACTCAAATTAAATTCTAACTTTTGATTCTTCGTCGGCAAGAAAAAAAAGTTCGTTCCAAATGATACATTCTCCAGTTTTGGTATTTCCGAAAAACCATCATCATTATGATCGTAAATTTCTCTTGTTCTGTTATTAAAAAAAAATGACATCCCAGAGTTATTATTTTCTGACACGACAGAAACATCTCCATTAAGAACAATATCATTCGCCTTTCCATTAATATTCTGAAAAAAAGAATTCAAACTATAGCTATTACTTTTGGGCAGTTTGGTGATCACATTCACAGTGCCTCCTATAGCACTCGAACCATATAATGATGAACCACCACCCCTCACAACTTCAATACGATCAATCATGCTTTTCGGCAATTGTTCTAGACCATACATACCCATTAAAGGACCAAAAATAGGACGCCCATTTATCAAAATCTGTGAATACCCTCCGCCTAATCCATTTAACCTTAGTTGAGTATAATTACATGTCTGACAATTTGTTTCAACCCTTAATCCAGGTTGAAATTTCAAACCGTCAGACAGTGTGCATGACTGAAAATCATCAAGATCTTGGCTATTTATAACATTAACTATTACGGGGGAATTCGTTCTTCTCTTATAGGTTTTTGTTCCTGTTACGACAACCTCATTTAAATAGTTTAGACTATTCGTTAAATTAAAATCAACAAATATTTTCGAGTCATCATGATTCACGGTAATACTTTTTGTTTCGCTTTTAAAACCTAAAAAAGATGCCATTATGTTATAATCCCCTTGCTGGATTTCAGAGAAATAAAACGAACCATCAGATTTTGAAAGCACCTCCAAAGAATTATTGATTTCCTCAGATAATTCAGAAATTTTAGAAATAGAAATAGACACTAATTCTTGAGTTCTACTATCCACCCTGACAATTCCCATCACCGTGACGCTTTGACCAAACAAAGATTTAGCCGAAAGCATTAAAATCAAAAAAAGAAGTCTTGAATTCATGTTTTTTTTACAAATATAATAAAAGTTAGTCAAGGCTAACTTTTTAAACGAGAATTTAGATAAGAACGAATCGATTAACTCCTAAATATTTCTTCTCTAATTGATTAAAAGGGTTTTATAGACTTTTAATGTTTTATCTACTGTCACATCAATAGTAAGCTCTTTCAGTAAATAACTTTTCGCAGATTGACCAAGGCGATTGGCTATGTCCATATCATTGTTAAAGTCAATAATAGCATTGGCTAAAGCTTCAGCATTTTTTATTGGCACAACCTTACCAGATATCCCATCATGAATAAGCTCTTCAGGCCCTCCACAACGAGTTACGATAATTGGTTTTGAGTAAGCCATTGCCTCAATTACTGTTTTAGCCAAACCTTCTGAAATGGAAGGCTGAACATATATATCACATGCTTTTATATGAGGACGAATATCATCAACCTCACCAAAGCCGTGAAGACGTTCATAATTGGGTAGTTTCGATAATTTTCTATGAAAATTATCATCATCTGTACCTCTGCCAATAAATACAAAATGTAAGTCCTTGTCTGCGCTTAAAATCTTAGCCGCTTGTATTAGGAAATCTATTCCTTTGATAGGCCTCAGATGTGCAACGCAAGTTATTATTTTACAATTTTGATTAGATTTTTGAAAATCATAGATTATTCGTTTAACTGGATTAAACCAAGAAATATCTACTCCTTTATGAATTACATGAAGTTTTTTAAGAGACATGACACGTTGAGATGTAATCGATGACTTCACATAAGAGCTGAGACAAATTATCGCATTCACCCTTGGATGGTAGTGTCCGAAATAAGCGGAGATATCATGCCAGTAAGGACCCTTGGCTCCTCTGTAGGTTACAATTTTTACATCAATCCCTCTTGATGCAATTATACCTGCCGGAATAGACTTTGAATTAAACAGATGCAGAATATCATAATTTCCTTTTAGAAGCTCCTCACGTATTGGAAGAGTGCTTTTTTTTGAAAATCGAGTTTCTGGATGATGGGGCACCACTTTTATTCCAACTCGAGAAAAAATATCGTAAAATGGAGAATTTCGGGTAGTCATAATCGTTATGGAAACTCCCAATTCTGCTAATCGAATAAAAATTTCTGCCTCAGAACGATGTCTTATAAAATTTTCATATCGACTAATAACAAGAATTTTCATAATGCCTGAAGGTAAATCATTTTGTAGTTTTATAGGATATAAAGGACTAGCCTAAACCAGATGTCGATTGTCATGAAAAAATTAAATTATCTAATCCCTCTATTTCTAATTCTTTTTTCCTTTCCAAATACAATTTTTGGTCAAAATGAACCAAATAATGCGTGGATAGAAGGGATGCAAGATTACAAAGTCAACTTCAATACCGTAGTAGATTTATTTGAAGATGAATACAGAGGAAAGCCATATCAAAAGGGACATGGTTGGAAACAGTTTAAACGCTGGCAAAATTTTATGGAGCCAAGGGTAGACATGGACGGAACAAGGCCAAATCCAGCGGTATGGTATAATGCGGTTTCTCAGCAGAAAATGGTTTCCCAAGACTTTGGAGATTGGCAGCCGATGGGTCCTTACAATGCTCCTGGATCCGCTAATAGTAATGGTATTGGAAGAATAAATGACGTAACCTTTCATCCCACAAATCATGACACAATTTATGCAGGAGCTCCATCAGGAGGGCTTTGGGTTAGTTATAATGATGGGTCATCTTGGCAAACATTCACAGATGAATTAACAAATATTGGAGTTAGTGATCTAGCCATTGATCCAAATAATCCGGATACCATGTACCTGGCAACAGGAGACCGCGATGCAGGAGACACATATAGTTTTGGGCTCATGAAGTCTACTGATGGCGGAGTGACATGGGGGCCAACAGGACTAAGTTATTCTTTAACCCAACAAAAGAGGATTACACGAGTATTAGTACATCCAAAAAATTCTAATATCATAATTGTTGCGACAAGAGATGGTATGTTTCAAAGCACAAACTATGGAGTGAGCTTTAGTCTGAAACAATCAGGTCCGTTTAATTCTTTGTCAATGATAAGTAGTGGCTCTGACACTTTATTTGCTGGAACTACAGGAGGAAACGCAACCGTGTATCGCAGTACCAATGGAGGGTCATCATGGTCATTGGTTAACTCTGGACTTCCCACATCTGGAATCAATCGAGTAGAGGTAGCGGTCAGCCCCAGCTCTCCGAATAAAGTTTATGCCGTTTACGGAAATTCAAACAGTGGTTTTTATGGGCTTTACTCTAGCTCTAATTACGGGACTACATGGACTCAAAAAAGCACATCTCCAAATATTTTAGGATGGGAAGTCAATGGATCTGGTAGTGGTGGACAATCCTGGTATGATCTAACACTTGCCGTTGACCCGAATAACTCCAATACAATTTATGTAGGTGGAGTTAATATTTGGAAAAGTACCAATGGTGGCACATCATGGGCAATCAATGCTCATTGGTATGGTGCGCAAGGGAAACCATATGTTCATGCGGATCACCACCACGCAGGGTTCAGACCTAATTCATCAGAACTTTATTTAGGAACGGATGGAGGCGTATTTAAGTCATCAAATGGAGGGTCTTCATGGGCGGCTTTAAATAATGGGATGAATATCACTCAATATTATAAAATAAGCCAAAGTCAAACGGATACAACTCTGATTATAGCCGGATCTCAAGACAATGGAACACACCTCAAAACATCACCTACAAACTGGAATCGAGTCGTAGGCGGAGATGGAATGGATAATGGTGTTGACCCCAACACGAATAACACACTGTATGCTTCCATATACTATGGAGAGTTTTTTAAGAGTACCAATGGAGGAAGTAATTTTAGCTCCATCAATAGTAACTTAAGTCCTGCTGGAAATGGGAATTGGGTTACTCCATTTAAATGTGATCCAACGACTTCTAATACTATTTATGCAGGCTTCAAAAATATCTGGAAAAGTACTAATGCCGGAATTACATGGTCAGGACCATCAACCAATATTTATGGGAATTCTAATGTGGATGAATTTGAAATCGCTCCTTCGAATAGTAACTATATATATGCCTTAATCGATAGACGAATATTTCTTTCCACAAATGGCGGAAGCTCATGGACAGATAAGTCCAATAATGGTAATCTTTCGCCCCAATATAATATTTTAGGGATTGATATTGACGGCACAGACCCGAATCATATCGTAATCTCATGCTCTGGCTATAATAATTCGAATAAAGTTCTAGAATCAACAAATGCAGGTAATTCCTGGACTAATATCTCCAGTGGTCTTCCTAGTGTGCCTGCTCAATGTATTCAATTCGAAGGAGGTAATTCAAATGGGATATATGTAGGCACAGACATTGGCATGTTTTTTCGCGATGCCACTACCTCTGGATGGGTCTCTTTCAATGAAAACCTTCCAAACGTAATAATTAATGATATCGAATTAATGTCGACTAATGACATTCTAAGAATAGGAACTTATGGGCGCGGTGTATGGCAAAGTCCGACATACAACACCATGCCTAATCCTCCAGCGGTTCAATTCGTAATAGAACCAAGCAATACTTGTAATTTAACAGATACGGTTCAACTGATTGACCAAAGTAGCGGCGCACCGACTTCATGGAATTGGGACATCACGCCAAGTAATGCCACTTATATTAATGGGACTTCGGATTCAAGTCAATCACCATATTTAATTTTTAATAGTGGAGGTACGTATTCGGTGAAACTCTCGGTCACCAATCAATATGGAACAAGTGATTCCACCTATGTAAATGCTCTCGAAATTGGAGGCCAATCGTTGCCCTTCAATGAAGATTTTGAATCTGGATATGCAAAATGGTCCATTAACAACCCTGATAATTCCGTTACCTGGGAACAGGTTAGTGTTGCAGGAAATACTCCTGGTGACAAAGCCGTGAGAATAAATCATTTTTCATATAACTCGGTAGGCCAAAAAGATGAATTAATATCACCAGTGCTAAACTTTGTGGGAGATACTCTTGTAGAGCTAGACTTTGAGTACGCTTACCGAGGATATAATGCGAGTTATAAAGACTCCTTAAGAATATATGCTTCTTCAGACTGTGGGCAGTCCTGGAGCCTCTTGGCAGCATTTGGTGATGGAGGTGCTCAAAGCTGGAGAACAGGTCTTTACACAAATAGTAATTGGACTCCAGCAACTTCATCAGATTGGTGTACTAATTCATCATCTGCTTCATGTCCTACAATCAGTTTAGACAATTACTCTGGAGCAAGTGGGGTGAAAATTAAATTCGTTTCAGTCAATGGTTACGGTAATAACTTCTATTTGGATAACATAGCTATAACAGGTGTTGCGAATTGCGCGTCATATGCAACCCAAACTATAGACACATGCGCTTTGGCTTACACATGGATTGATGGAGTAACGTATACGTCAAGTACATCTTCTCCTCAGTACGCCTTAACCAAAGCAAATGGTTGTGACTCAGTTATCACTTTGAATCTTATTATTAATCAGCCAGATGCAGTTATAGAGACAGTCAATGCATGTGGAAGTTATACTTGGATAGATGGAATGACTTACACATCTTCAACATCTTCTCCGAATATAGCGCTATCAAATGTTCATGGTTGTGATTCTGTCGTAACATTGAACTTAACGATTAGCAACCAAACTACAGTCGGGACAGATATTGTGACAGCATGTCAAAGTCACCAATGGATAGATGGAATAACCTATACCTCATCAACATCCTCGCCCATGCATGTTTTAGCAGGAAGCAATGGTTGTGATTCTACGGTGACCCTGAACCTGACAATTATCAACGTCAACACCTCAGTAGTTCAAAATGGGACCACCCTTGCTGCACAGGCAAGTTCAGCAACATTCTTTTGGATGGACTGCAGTACCATGGCAATTATTCCAGGACAAATGAGTTCTGTATTTACACCAACTACAAATGGTATATATGCCGTTATAGTTACGCAAAATGGATGTTCAGATACGTCATCATGTTATACTGTTTCCGGGATTAATCTTGACGAAAATGAAATGGGTCGGAAATTAAAAATTGTACCAAATCCTAACCATGGCGACTTTAAGTTAATTCGTAGCGATGCAAATAATGACTCTGAACTTGTTATCTATTCAAGCGATGCAAAAGTCATTTATAAGGGAAATTGGTCAGCGGGAGAGGATGAGAAAAGAATGAACTTAGATTTAAGTCCTGGAATTTATCATGCAGCTCTAACTGATAGAAATCAAACACTATTTTTTAAAATAGAAATTTTCTAAACAATAGTAAAACTGGAATACATAGGTGATAATGTTATCCTTTTATTATAGAATTGGTTCCTAACTTCGGATAGAAATTATTTTGGTGAAAAAAATCTTTCTTCTCTTTTCCAATACTGTATTAGTATTAACATTCTTATCAGCTTTCGCCTGGCTTATTAAGGAAGCGAACAGCAATAGTGAAATCCTTGGAAAGGGAATTGATGAGGTATTAATAAAATGGAGTTCATTTCCAGATAAATTTTCCAAAGCAGTAGACCAAGTTCAGTATTTGCCTCAAACCTTCATCTCTACCCCTGAGAATTTCATTCCCATAAATAAATTAGAAGATGATGTCTTAGTGCTCTTTACATATTCGAGCTCAAATAGCAATCGAAATATTGAGTTAAAGAATCTCCGAACAGATTCACTATTAAAATCATGGCAAGTCAAAGGCCTGGATAACTCACATCGCCGAGTAATGCATCCTTTATTAATGAAAAACAACCATTTAGTCTATGCATCTATAGGGGTTCCTGGAGTCTTTTGCATTGATGAATCCAGTAATGTCAAGTGGAGTCAAGATCAGGTGATTTCACATCATTCATTAAATACAGATCACAACAATAACATATGGCTTTGCACTTACCCTACTCTGAAAGTCAAAGAACCGAAATATGATGCCCAATTAGAAATTGATGAGCGTAAGTTTCCTTTTATTGATAATGCTATAACATGTCTCGACCACAAAAATGGTCTGATTTTATTCCACAGATCACTTAGCCAAATACTCTTAGATAATTCCCTAGAATCAATTCTTCTGAAATCTTCAGAAGCGTCAGACCCTCTGCACATAAATGATATACAGCCAGTTTTAGAGTCAGGGTCATATTTGAAAAAAGGTGATTTATTTATTAGCTGCAAAAACATCTCTACCATTTTTCTTTATCGGCCTACGAGTAACAAAATTATAGATGTGATTGAAGGTCCTTTTCAATCCCAACATGATGTTGATATTATCAATGACAGTACAATCAGCATTTTTAATAATAATACTCACACCAAATGGCAAAAACCCAATACAGATTGGATTATAACTGAATCTAAAGTTGAAATAGGTCCAATTTATTCTCAAATTCTCTTCTATCATTTGAATGATGATTCTTTTAGTTTAAAGCTAGAAAAACAGATGAATGCCAATAAGATCTACACCTTTACTGAAGGGCTTTCAGAAAAACTTAAAAACGAAAAATACTTCGTTGAAGAGCAAAATAGTGGTTTGTTATGGATTCTTCATAATGATGATGTTCTTTACAAGAATGTTTTAAAGTCTCAGCATCAGGGGTATCACCACCTTCCCAACTGGACGAGAATAATAAAATAATAATATGACAACGCTACTACTATATATTGGACCGGGATTGGGCGTAGGAAGTATTATTCTAATGTTTTTAATAGGTGCAATTGTTCTTTTTTCTTTAGGATTCATAATCTACCTAAAGGCCAAACGATTTTTTAAAAAATAATTAATGCTCAGTGCGTTTTTTTTAGGATCAATAGGGTTTTTTGCCTTTTATTTCCTCCGATACAAAAGACATCATTTTTATAAACTTGCTACCAGTAGTGTTGGGCTCTTAGATGATATTCTAAGAGATGAAAATGAAGACCAAAAAATAACTAGAATTGAAAAAGGGACTAAACTATTGGTGATTGTAATTTTTAAAGTGCTGGCGATAATTATTTTAACTATCACTATTGCTTTCTTTTCAATATATGCTCTTAGATATTTTTTTGATGGATTGATTTGGAACAGCCAATCTGCATTAATTGGCTTTTCCATTGGAGCAAGTGTACCATTTTTTATTCCAAATGCCTCTAAAAGCTCTTATAACGATATCAGTCAGCTATTCCATCATCTTGTTTTAGATAATTCAAATATTGGACTTAAGCTTTTGTCGCGAGAGCTTAAGAAATATACCCTAAAAGTAAAAAAAGAAAGGTTTTTAATTGTGAGTGGGCTGGCACGATCAGGCACTACCAATTTGATGAATTCCCTTCATAGTAGTGGTTCTTTCACCTCTCTTTCATATTCAAACATGCCCTTTCTTATGAGTCCTCGTACCTGGAGAAAACTCTACAAACCCAATAGCAGAAAAAAGGCAGAAAGGAGCCATGGTGATGGTGTTTCAATAGACATGAAATCGAATGAGGCACTGGAAGAATACTTCTTTAAATCTATTTATCAAGATGCATTCATAGAAAGCGAAAATTTAATAAAGCACTCTTTATCTGATAAAGACTATCAGCTTTATCTCGATTACCAGGCACTCATTTGTCATGAACCAGAAAAAATTTATCTCTCAAAAAACAACAACATGATACTGAGGTATGAGTCTCTTCGCCAATTGAACAAAGAGTTTGTCTTTCTAGTACTTTTCCGTGACCCGCTCTCGCATGCTTATTCTCTGCTTCAAATGCATAAGAAATTTTATATCGAGCAACAAAAAGACCCATTCATTAAAGATTATATGGATTGGCTTGGACATCATGAGTTTGGATCAAATCAAAAGCCATTTAAGTTCAACACTCAAATTCCAGAAGGAAACAAAAATGAATTGAACTATTGGCTTCTGTCATGGATAAATTATTATGATTACGCCTGCCGCATAGCTGATGATAATACTTATTTCATTTGTTATGAAACATATTGCTTGGATCCCAATATGATTCTTGATAAAGTTTTGGTCAAATTTAAAAGCTCGAGAAAAGATGATTTCAAACCTTATTTTAACCAAAAAGAGATAAAAGAAGACTACTCCTTAGAAATATTAAATAAGGCTCAACTGATTTATAATAAACTCAAAAACAAAGAGTTAAAATAAATATATTTCCTAACCTAATCCTCTGCAGGTTTTTATCACGCATTAAATACATTTGTAGAATGTTACAGAATAACTTGGGCTTCAAAAAAAATTCTTTTAGTTTAAAATCCAGAGTCCCTAATCTTTTATTGAAAATAACAGTTTTTGGAATTGCAACATATTTTATGAAAGATGACTTTCCTTTCGTAGAGGTTATATTTTGGCTATATGCAAGTATTAATATTTTAATGCTTTTGGGCTTTTGGGCTTTTAAAAGATTTATAAATAAAAAAATTAGCGAGGTAGGCAATCAGTTTCAGGGGAATAGCAGACCTGAAGATGAAGACCTTGGCGAGGCTGAAGTTATTGAGGATTAAACTTCTAAGTTTTATTTTTCTATGATTGACTTTAACTCTTCAAGGCTCTTTCCTTTCGTTTCAGGCATTATAAAGTGTGTGAACAGCAGTTGGGCGAGCATGCAGATTGCAAAAAATATAAATATCTGATATCCTTGAGGAAAGGAATCTAAAAGAACTGGCCCAACTAGAGTAATAAGCGCAGCAAAAACCCAATGAGTTCCGGTCCCCCACGACTGTCCAATTCCCCGAACTGAATTAGGGAATATCTCTGATATAAATACCCATATCACTGCCCCTTGCCCAACTGCATGAGAGGCAATAAATAGCAGGATAAAGCTAAGATTAAAAAACGCAGAGGCATCAGTGTAGAAACCATATGCTACGAGACTTAATGACAATATATATCCAATAGACCCGACATACATCAAGCTTCTTCTTCCAGCCTTATCAATAAAGTATAGACCCACCAATGTGAATAATAAATTCACTCCTCCAATAGATACAGAGCTCAAAAGGGAGTCAGAGGTAGCAAATCCAGCATTTTCTAATATTGAAGGTGCATAATAGAGAATAAAATTTATGCCCGAAAGTTGATTGAACATCGCCAGAAGAAAGGCTAACATGATGGGAAACCTATATTTTCTGCTAAAAAATGATATTTTATCTGTACGATTTACTGGGATGATTTCTGATTGAATAGCAGTTAAAGTTTCATCTACATCTTTTTCTTCCATCAACCCCATTAGTACAGTTCTAGCCCCCTCGATATTGTTCTTTTTTATAACTAACCATCTCGGGCTTTCAGGTATAGTTAATACAAATACAGCATATACAATAGCTGGTATCGCTTCAATTCCCAACATATATCTCCAATCCATTTCTCCACCAAAATCATTGAGGAAATAATTAGATAAAAAGGCTAATAAAATCCCGAAAACAATATTAAACTGATATAAAGCAACCAATCGACCACGATTTTTTGATGATGATATTTCAGATATATAAGCAGGGGCAGCAACCGACGAAGCGCCAACACCAACTCCACCGATAAATCTAAAAAAACTAAATGAATAGGGATCCCATGCCAAAGCACTACCCAATGCCGATAACAAATAGAGTCCACCAATTAAAAATAAAATTGGTTTTCGACCATGATTATCGATGAACCTCCCACCAAACAAGGACCCGACAACTGTCCCCCAAAGAGCCATTGACATAATGAATGCACCATGAAACCATGAAGAAGTATTCCAAAGCTCTCTTATAGGTTCATTTGCACCAGATATTACAACGGTATCAAATCCAAATAAGAAGCCAGCCAAAGCAACTACCCACGACCATTTTTGCACATTTTTCATTTATCTCTTTTTTACTTAGTTCGGAAAACTACAAATAGTTCTACTACAAATTCATTACTTTCATGGTTAAATAAAAAAAACCTATGAAAAGCAGCACAATTGAACGTCTATTACTTGTTTTAGGAGGTATCCTTTTGATCGGTTATTTAGGATCCATATTCATACCATCATTCGAGAGTATGCAGGAAAACTTTCGTCTTGCTGCAATTGCAGGTATAGTATGTTATGCTGGTTATTCCTTTTTTGTTCAATACAGTGATCAAAAAATTATTCTCTCCAGGGATCAAAAGCTAGAAAAATTAATAGGTGATTTAAAAAAAGAAAGAAGACGCGCTGATGATCTTCATCAGAGTCATTTGTCTTTGCAATCAAAATTGTCTGAAGCTGAAAATAAAATTTCTGAACTAAAGAAAGAACTAGAAAAACTCAGCGCCCAATAGCTAACTCAGATAATAGAGGTAAAAGCGATTGTATAGATAACGTTTAAAGGATTCTCCTTTTGCTCGCCTCCATGTCCCTTTGATCATTTTTTGCTTTTCATAACCATACTTTTCAAGAACGTGAGACAAGTTTTGAGTTATCAGGTTTGCCTCAAAAGGATGAATCTCATCTTTCCAATTCTCTAGGAATTCAGAGCTGATTCCTTTGAATTCGCCATAGGCGCTATTACCAGACCATGGACTACCTAATAAACTTGGTTGAAGCAATTTTTCATCAAATTTTATATTCAAAAAATCAGCTACACCTTTTAAAACCGTTGATGGGTCTCGGGCCAAATCCTCATATCGCAACACTTTATAGTTAGGTAGGCTTTTTTCATTTTTATCGAGAAAAAAATATCCTGTTTCTAGTGATCCAAATACCTTGTTAACCAATGGATATCCCTGATCTTTTGATTTAAATTTTCTCAGGGCTACAAAATTTGCATATGGATTTTTTACAATGTGAATAAATTGTGCACCGGGAAAACAACGGTACAGCTCCATGGCCATTTCAGCATGCTCTACAGACTTCTCTACCATTCTCTTCCCTTTAGGATCTCCCATTGCTGGAATGATCTCGGGTAACAATTCATTGAATAAAAACAATGCCTGCTCAGGGGTATCAATATCCTCTGACTTATTCAAAAACTCTTTAGCCTTATCGATATCGATAATATCTGATAATACAACGTCTGCTTGTCTATCTTTTGATTTCGAATAATTTTCTAAAACCTGCAAAAGGTTCTGAGTATATTTTGCCTTAACTGTAGGTGATTGCTTCCGATAAGAATACTTTATCCAACGGCCAAGAGAAGCCATAAAATGCGTCTCAAATGGAATCACATAAAGATCTGGATGATCGTCGAACAATGAACGCAATAAGCTAGTTCCTGATTTATGGCTTCCAAGAATAAAAATAGGAGCATTTGTCATTTGAAGAGATTATGCCTTAAAAGTAGTTAGTACCTTAGAAATATGAACATTTTTAGAATCTCTCTTTTACTTTTTATTTTCTCTACCTCATCCTCTTGCCAATTTGAAAAGGAGACTGATCTGAGTATTACCATAAATAGTGATTTGGAAAAAGCGCTAATTAATGAAATAGTCGACTCCTGGCACCGTGCAGCCAGTACTGCAGATTCCCTCACTTATTTTGATATCATCGCATCTGATCAAAGTATCTTTCAGGGAACTGATGACAATGAAAGATGGACTAAAAGCGAATTCAAAAAATGGAGTCGTGAATATTTTAAGGGTGATTCTGCGTGGACGTTCACTCCTAAAAAAGGCAGGAACATAAGTATTCGAGGAAGCACCGCATGGTTTGATGAACAGCTTGATTCTGATCATATGGGTCGGTGCCGTGGAAATGGTGTGTTGATAAAAGAAGGGGAGGTATGGAAAATCGCTCATTACACTTTGTCTCTTCCAATCCCTAATGAAATTGCTGATGATGTAATTGAAAGCATCAGGAATATTGATAATAAGAGCTGAAAAAAGTATCAATCGCATCTTCGATAACCATTATTTTGCACATTTCGCAAATAACTTGTTCCATCACTTGCATTTATCGTTAAAAATTAGAACTATTCAGAACAATAGTTAATAATAAATATAATAATTTGGATGATCGTTATCACCCTGGGTGAGAGCCTCACCTTTTGAACCTAAACACCTTAAAATGAAGAATTTTACTAAAACCCTTTTATTCCTTTCTCTAATTTTAGTCTCAAGCATTGGTGCTTTGGCGCAGATGTCAGGAACATATACTGTATCAGCTACAGGATCTGCTAATTTTAATTCTATGCTAGCTGCTACCACTGCTTTAGCGCAAAACGGAGTCAGTGGGCCTGTTATTATTAATATTAAAAATGGAACTTATCCACGCTTTAGTGTTGACTCTATTGCTGGAACTTCATCAATTAATACGGTAACTTTTCAATCTGACCCTTCGAATATCAGCCAAGCGATAATTGAGGATTCTGCATCCTCTTCAATAGACAATTATCTCGTTTATCTCAATGGTTGTGACTACACGGTCTTTAAAAATTTAACATTTAACGCTCTTGGGATTAGTTACGGAACAGTATTTATCGGTAATTCTACTCTCACCAACTGGACTCTTGATGGAAATACTATAAATGGTTCGGCAGGGACAACCGTATCTAATTTTAACCATGCCATGAACAATGGAACTCCAGGGTCAAAAGCAAGAGGAAATTTTCATTTTATAAACAACAGTATAAATAACTTTTCCGTAGGTCTACAAATGGGAGGTACTGGATATCAACTGGGCGCAGATTCAATATTTGTGGACAATAATATAATCTATGCAACAGATCAAGGTATCAATTTTTATTGGGCAAAATATGTGGAGATTACCAATAATGAGATGTATAGGAGCATACCAATGGGAGATTGGTATCAAAACTTAAATAACATTGTCAATAATATTTCTTTCGGCGTTGTATTTAATAATAATAAGGTTCGTGGAGCAGAAAATGCGCTATACGTATATACGAATCCAACAAATTTGGCTTTTCCCTTAACTGCTGAGATTAAAAATAATGATATCGAAACTGGATACCGAGGTATTTATCTCAGGGGAAATCCTGATTTAGTTACTGGAAATACATTTAGGGATGTTGTTATTGAAAATAATAAGATTATCGATTCGGGAACTGACCCTGTAAATGGAACTGGAATAGAGTTAGTGAATATAAATATTGACTTAACAAAAAGTGGGTCCGTTCAAAACAACATGATATCTATGGGAAATCTGACAGGCACTACTAGTTGGTACTCAGACATTAAAATTTATCATTGTTCAAACTTAGACGTAAGTCATAACACATTACTCGTAACGGGAGGAAGCTCCTTATTTAGAGGCTCTATTCATTTAGATGCGTCTGCTACCACTACTTTATTTACTCCAGTGGGTAATCAGATTCAAAACAATATAATAGTGAATAGTGGAACAGGTTCAGCAATACATGCTGAAACAATTGCGACTCCAGGAGTGTTTTTCGCTTCGGACTACAACGTTTATTTCGGAAATTCAACTACGGTATTAGCTTACGGTGCCCTTGGGACGGGGTATAATACTATTTCGGGATGGAACCTTGCCACGGGCCAAGACACAAACTCTATTTTCGGTGATCCTATTTTAGCTGCAGATTTGCACACTACAGGATTGCTTGCAGACAGCGCGGGAACACCTTTGGGTCTGCTAAAAGATTTTGATGG
>MDSY01146575.1_pt1 | contig 29882 bp, 24 predicted proteins | sample 811131 | NCBI WGS metagenome assembly MDSY01 (sample SAMN05326643, study PRJNA326480) | marine metagenome | isolation source: seawater | place: Atlantic Ocean: South West | collected 2010 | reverse complement strand
GAAGATGGTTGTGTTGAGCCAATTATAAAAATACGAGCTCCGCGAACGGATTCTTCAAATGATGGTTGAAATTCGCCATCACTGTATTTAGAAAAGTTGACTTTTCCTAATTGTACCCCAAACTTTTTGGCAATTATGTTGGCGAGTTCAATACTTTGCGTACAAGAAAATATTTTAGCAGAAGTTTCCATTTGAATAGTTAAAACACAAATTTAGAAATAAATTCCTCTGGGAATACCTTAAACTTTAAAACCTTTGAAGAAATAATTTACTATTTTTGATGCCTTACAAAAATTATTGCCTCGGTGGCGGAATTGGTAGACGCGCTGGATTCAAAATCCAGTTCTCTTGAGAGTGTGGGTTCGATTCCCACCCGAGGTACTAACATTTTTGTAACGAATTATGTTCAAATGATATGGATTTTATTACCTGAATATTGAAAACATATTTTATTTATTAATAACACGAACATACCTAATAAACCCTTTTCCATTTACTTGACTCGAAACGCTTTCTGTTGTTAATTTAAACTGGACATCCTCTTTGAAATAATCTTGGTCTTCAACCGCTGTTTCAAATCTTATGCTATAGCCAGAATTTATTTTTTCACTGTCTATATTAATAATACTAATTGTTCTTTCACCCCCACCAATAGTTGCTCCTGAAATTGCATCAATATTAGGGCGTCTTTGACCATAAAATTTCCACCATTCATAAATTTCACTGAACCATTCGCTATCTTGACCCCTTACATGAAGTGTTTTCTCGTAATCTCCATTAGGATCAATCAAGGAGATTATTACATATGCAGCTTCACCTTTATAGTTAGTCATTTGTATCATACACTTTAAAGATACTTCTTCAGGAGCTTTAGTAAAAGCGAAGAGGATAAAAAATAGGGCAATAAATAAATTAACAGATTTAAATTGATATATCATATTTATTCAAGGAATTTTATGTTTTTTTTCTGTAAAAGTTCATTCTCTAGAGCTAGCGAAAATGCAGTTTCTTCAAACTCGGTTTTTATTTTTTTGTCTGCACCTTGACTTAATAAGTATCTAAGTAAGTCCTCATTATCGGCCCTCATTGCTGCAATATGAAGTGCTGTATAGCCATCATTATTTTTAGCATTTATATCAATACCGTAAGGTAATAAGCGCTTTAATAAATCAATACTGTTTTTTCTAGCAGCTATATGAATTAATGAATTCCCTCCATTTTGTTTTTGATTCATTAATAAACCTCTTTTTATTAAAATTTTTAATTTCTCTTCAAAACTTATTTCATCATTTTTTTTAAACGTATTTACTAAGTAGTAAGCTAAAGTATTCTCATTTGTATCTTTTAAATGGATATCACATCCTTTAGATAAAAGAAAATCAATAACCTTGGATGAATTATTATTAATTGCCATAGATAATGCTGATTGGCCATTTTTATTTTTAATATTTATATTTTTTACATGATTAATTAGAAATTCTACTATTTTAAGATCATTGCTATTTGCAGCATTCATAAATGGAGATACCCCTTCATTATCTTGTAAATTTATATCTACTCCTTCTTTAATAAAAAACGAAAAAATATCTATATCATTATTCCTTTTTGCAATTGTATGTAGTGGATTTTGCCCATTATCACCTATAACATTTATACCTATCCCCAGACTTTTTAGGTATTTATATGTTTCTATTGGATTTTGAAAATTTCGTAAACCTTTACTAGCATATAAAACCGCATTTCCTCCTTCATTATTAATTATATTTGGACTTATTCCTTTTTTGAGTAGTAGTTTCAAAAAAGAAATATTGCCCGATTTAACAGCATAGTTAAAGATGTTGTTTCCTTTAGGGTCTCTTGATTTGATATCAAAACCTTTAGAAATAAAATAATTAAGTTCATTTTCTGTTTTTAAATAAGGGGCGATAAGTAATAAAGAATTAACCCCATTTTTATTTACTTCATCACCAAGGATTACTCCATATTTTTCAAATAATTCATATACCTCTGTATTTTTTTGTCCTGTAGCGGCTGCAAATGTTACGGGGGTATTTCCATGACTATCTCTTAAATTTATTTTTGCACCCTCCTCTATCAGGCGTTTCATTATCTCGATATTTCCTTTATATGCAGCCCAAAAAATATAAGTTCGGCTATCATGAGTTTTTTTCTCAATACCGTTACCCACAAGTGTCAATAAATAATTTATTGTATCATCGCTTGCATTTTCCAAAAGGGCGTATACTACAGAGTCAAATGCATATTTATTTAATTCACTAGGATCATTTCCTTGAGAAATAAACTTCTTAACATTTTCGATAGAAGGGTTGGATTTCCAATAATTCCTTTTTAAAAAAATATTTTCTTGGGCTAAAATTAATGACGAACTTGAAAGAATAATTAAAAGAATATTTAAGATTGATTTCATTATCAAATTATTTTACAAAAGATTCTATCAAGGGATAAATTTGCTTTTTCTCTTTTATCGAATCGTCGAAGAGATGTTTATACAATACTTTGTTATTTACTTTTGTCTCCAAAGCAAGGTCCTTGTTTCTTAGATATATTTCATTCCATTTCGCTCTAACTATTGACCATTTTCTTGAATTGTCTTTCCACCAATTTGAGGCAACTGAACATCGGCTATCATCTACTCTCACATAAGCATTAAGCCCTTTTTCTTTTGCAATAATAATATCTTCCTTGCCCTCTTCACGAATTACTTTATCATTATCTTGATCATGTAACCAACCATAATCTTTTATTTCAATACGATTACCTCGCATAGTTAGATTATAATCACTTCGAGTTGTGTATTCTCGCCGTGGTAATGGTGCGCTAGTTTTATTTTCCCAATAACTTTTTCCATCAACGTGAACCCAAGATCCAGAGCCCTCATACCTTGGGCTGTCATCTACTTGATAAACTTTTTGAGACCATTGTCCTTTGACCTCTTTTTTATTCTTTTTTTGGAAATCCCATTTGTTATTTGAATTATACATGTAGAAGTCAGTATTTTCATAAATCCAGTCCTGTTTCCAGTGTTTAACAACCATTGGATTTGATGGATCACCAACCTGTAATATATGCTGAATCGATATTGAATTATTTTCATCAATAACCAAACCGGCCCACTCTAAACCACTCATTACTTTTGTTTTTGAGGGTTGATATTCGTCATCATTTGAATAGTTAAATGTCTCAGCAAAATTATAGTTGACTTCAAAACATCCACACATTTTTTTTATGGCTTGAGCATCTTGTTTCTGTTTTTTTTGGGCGTTAGCTGATATCATTACAAGAGCTAAAATTATTTTAGGAATTATTTTCATTGGTTGCGTTTTTGTATAATTATGAAACAAAAATAGTTATTTATATTTAGTCTTAATAAGAATAATTAATATATTTGCACTCAAAAAAGAATTATTAGTTATATGATAATAAAAAATCCGTTAGTTAAAATTTTCTTTTTTATGCTTTTCGGAAATTTATTTGCTCAGGAAATGGAAAAAGATTCTATCAGTACAAAAATTCTTGATGAAGTTATAATAACTGCAACTAGATCTTTAAGACAATTATCTTCAATACCATTGCCCGTAATTTTAATTTCAAAAGAAAAAATCAATCAATCGGGTACTATAAGGTTAAACGAAATTTTAGTTGAGCAAACTGGCATCAATATAGTTCAAGATGAGAGTGGTTATAAAGGATTACAAATGCAGGGTATTTCGTCTGATTATATTCAGATTCTTATTGATGGTATTCCTCTAATTGGCAGAAGATCGGGTAATTTTGATTTAAGCCGAATAACATTGGGTAATGTTAAGCAAATTGAAATAGTGAAAGGACCATCAAGCAGTTTATATGGTTCCGAGGCACTTGGAGGAGTAATAAACATTATAACAGAAGAATCCGAATCTGAAGAGATAAAAGGAAATTTTTCTTATCGTTTAGGTACATTTAATCAACATGATGTAAATATAGAAGTAAAACAAAATTTAAAAGAATTTAAATATATTTTTTTTGCTAATAGATTGTCTAGTTCTGGATATGATCTTGAACCTGATAAAACTGGTCAGACATTAAACCCTTTTAGGAATTATTCATTTAATGGTAAGATTTCTAAATATTTCAACAATAAACTTTCATCAACATTTTCATTAAGGTTATTTGACCAAAATCAGAAAGCAGAAATTACAATTAATGATGTTTTTTTTGAAGGAGATACTAGAGAAAAAGACTTGAATTTATATTTAAAGTTAAATCACAAATTAAGCGAAATATTAAAAATAGATTATGAATTATATTTCACCAATTATGATGTAAATGAATATATAAATAGCTCTAAAACATCGCAAATATTGAGCAATAGTTTTTTTGATCAAAAATTATTTAGATCTGAGGTCCGAAGTAATTACACTTTAAGAGATTATTTAAAATTTACTGCAGGGATAGGATTTCAAAATGATGGATTAGAAAGAACATTTTTTGATGAAAAGGTGAGTTTTAATTCACAATATATATTTCTTCAGTCCGATATTCACCTACATGAAAAATTAAATTTAATTCTTGGTGGCCGTTTTGATAATCATTCTGAATATAAAAATCAATTCAGTCCAAAGATTGCAGTAAATTATAAAAGTGATAGCAATCTTTCGGTAAAGGGTTCCATTGGATATGGTTTTAAAGCTCCTGCCTTTAGGCAGCTATATTTTGATTTCACTAATTCATCAGTGGGATACACTGTTTTAGGTTATAATGTTGCAATAGAAAAATTAGATAAACTCCAGGAGCAAGGACAAATATTAGATATAGTCATCCCAAGAGTAGAATTATTTAATTCACTAGAAGCAGAAAGTTCCATTGGATATAATTTGGGGTTAAATTTTTTTAAAAGTAATTGGACTTTAGATTTAAACTTATTTAGAAATGATTTTAAAAATTTAATAGATACAAGAATTATTGCAAGAAAATTAAATGGTCAAAATGTATTTAGCTACATAAATTTTGATAAAATATATACAACCGGATTAGAGTTCAGTGCAAAATATAAATTTGATGAAAATTTAGATATAAGTGCAGGATATCAGTTATTGTATTCTTTTGATAAATCTAAACAAAACCAGATAAAAAATGGAGAGATTTTTATCCGTGAACAAATAACTAATATTGTTAAACTATTAGATCAAAAAGATTATTTAGGCTTAGAAAATAGATCTAGGCATCTTGCTAACTTAAAGTTCTTTTATAGTATTCCTAAGTCCAAACTAAAAATAAATCTCAGGTTTATTTATCGAAGTAGATTTGCAGAATTTGACACAAATGGTAATGGATTAATTGATAATTATGACAGTAGTTTCATAGAAGGATTTGTAACTACAAATATATCAGCCACTAAGACATTTTTTAAAAAATTCAATTTTCAAGTAGGTTTATCAAACAACTTAATTGATTATACAGATCAAAACACCCCAAAAATTCCTGGCTTTTTGGGGTTTATAAAGTTAAACTACAGGATTTAATAATTAAATACAATCAAAAATGAAAACCATAAACAATAATATAAGTATCAAAATAATTTTAATCTTAATATTTTTTATTTCATGTAGTAGTGAAGAAGAAGTAGAAGAAGTAATCCTACTAGATCCAGTAATAACTAATCAAGTAGTTAATTTTGCCGCTCCACAAACTGGAGGAATGGGTCAGCCCATAGGTGGTGAATTCTCTAAATTTGATTTTAAAACTGGAATGAAGACTACAAGTGAAACAGATTGGGATATTGCTTTCAGGGGTACAACAATTGCCGTTAATGGTGGAGTTGCAACTGGGACTGCTGACGAACCAGTTCGAAACGGCAATGCTGGAGCATCAATTGTTTCAGGCTTATTTGCTGAAGTTACAGATGTTGACAATTTAACTTTCACACAAGACGCTGATGGAGTATTTGCTATTCCGACAGGAAGTGATAATGGTTGGTATAATTATAGCTTTCAGACTAATATCGTTTCTCCAATTCCAGGGAAAATTTTAGTTTTTAGGACGCATGATGGTAAATATGCCAAAGTTGAAATTTTAAGTTATTACCTCGATCAGGACGGTTCTAATTCTAGAGGCGGAAGAAACTATACATTTAATTTTGTGTATAATCCTAATCAAGGGAAAACATCCTTTGAATAAGTCTTATTTATTAATCTAGTTGTAATTTGATATGTAGTTTAAACTTTATATCTTGCCTATCCTAAAAATTTAATAATGAAAAAAATAAAACAAAATTTCACATACTCAGTTTTTTGCTTGTGTATGTTATTTAGTGGTTATACTTTTTCACAACAAATATCTGGAACCATACAGGATGAAGAATCTAATCCGATTCCAGGTGTTACAATTGTTGTTGAGGGAAGTGATAGTGGAACCACATCTGACTTCGATGGAAACTTTTCCATCGATGCGAATACTGGAGATATTTTAACTTTTTCCTTCATTGGATTTGAAACCATAGCAGTTTCTGCATCTGGTGATCAAATGTCAATTATAATGAATACAGAAGACACACTTCTTGATGAGGTAGTCATTACAGGACTTGGTACTAGTGTTCGAAGAAGAAATCTTGCAAATGCAGTAGCTACAGTCTCAAGTGAAGAGCTGGTTGGAAAAACAAATCAGAGCACAATAGACGGTGCTCTCTATGGAAAAATTCCCGGAGTAAATATTACATCTTCATCTGGTGCTCCAGGTGGTGGCTTTGCTCTTAGATTAAGGGGGATATCTTCGATTAATGGAAATAACCAACCTTTATTCATATTAGACGGTGTTTACCTTAACAACAACGAAATTCCGTCTGGTTTAAGATTTGCTTCGGGTGCAAACAGGGGAAATGAGGAAAATCCACCAAACAGAATAGCTGATATAGATCCTAATGACATAGAGAACATAGAAGTTTTAAAAGGAGCATCAGCGGCTGCAATTTATGGTACACGTGCTAATGCCGGGGTAATAATCATTACTACGAAAAAGGGTAAGTCAGGAGAAACAAAAATTAACTTTTCTCAAAACTTAGGTTTTAGTGAAATTTCGAATAGACTTGGCATGAGAGATTGGACAGCTTCTAGTGTTGAAGCTGCTTTTGGAGCTGCTGAGGTCCAAAAGTATAACAATGCAATTAATTCTGTTGGACTTAGAGATTATGAAAATGAGATATATGGAAATAAAGGAATTATTTCAGATTCTAAAATCAGTATATCTGGTGGAGACGAAAAAACTCAATTTTATGTTGCAACGTCTTATAGAGATGAAGAGGGAATAATAAAAAATACAGGTTTTGATCGTTTTTCTCTAAGAGCTAACATTGATCACAAAATTTCAAATACATTTGATTTATCTTCTTCATCAAATTTTGTTCAAGGTCAGTCAAGAAGAAGTTTTACAGGGAACGAAAATGAAGGTGGATTGAGTTATGGTTACACCCTTGCATTCACAAGGCCATGGATTAATCTATATCCTGATTCATCGGGTAATTACCCTAACAATCCAAATTACGCAGGTAACCCGTTGTTTGTTCGTGATAAAGCATTAAACAATGACGATAATAATAGATTTATTCAAAGTCTAAAACTTACAACAAAAATAATTGAAACTGAAAAGGATAGATTAAGGATGATTTGGAGTGGAGGTTTAGATTTTCTTGCTAACGAGACTTATGTTTATGTCCCAGAAAACCACCAAGCACAAAATGGAGGCGATAATGGTTTTATTGGAGTTGGTAAAAATAATTTCAAAAATTATAATTTATTAGGGTTAGCTGTTTGGAATAGAGATGCTCTCGACGGAGATCTAGCACTCACTACTCAAGGTGGAGTCTCATATTTAAAAAGAGATGCTGATCTAGTGTTTAATCAAGCAACTCAATTAATACCTGGGCAAACTACTTTAGGTCAAGGTTCTGCACAATCTATAAGTCAGACTCAATCTGAAATTCAAGAATTTGGTTATTTCGGTCAAGTGGAGGGTAATTATAAAGACCAATTTATTGCTACCGTTGGATATAGAGCTGATAAATCTTCTTTAAATGGTGACCCAAATAAATTTTATGGTTTCCCAAAAGCTTCTTTAGCTGTTAATGTTCATAATTTTGGCGATTGGAATACGGGTGCAATAGATCAAATAAAACTTAGAGCAGCATACGGAGAGACAGGCTCTTCAGCTTCTTTCGGATCAATATTTACTAGTTTGAATTCTGTTTCAATTGGTGGTGTTGGAGGATCTTCAGTAGCTTCTTTGAGAGGTGATGCTAATATTGAACCAGAAACATCGCAAGAATTCGAGATTGGACTAGATTTAAGGTTTATTCAAAAAATAGGTTTTGAATTCTCTTACTACAACAGAAATGTTAAGGATTTAATCCTGAGTAGGTCATTACCAACCTCAAGTGGTTTCTCAACTGAAACAACTAACCTTGCCGACTTAGAAAATAAAGGTATTGAGCTTGGAATTAATATAGATGCATTTAGTAATGATAGATTTAGTTGGACTAGTGGAGTTCAGTTTTGGTTAAATAGATCTGAAGTTACTAGATTAGAGGTTCCTGCCTTTCCTCAACCTGGAGCAGGATTTGGTTTAGGGCTTGGAACATTTTATATCCAACAGGGACAACCTGTAACTCAATTAGTAGGTAACATAAACGGAACACCAACTCAAATTGGTAATGTTGAACCAGATTTTCAAATTTCATTTAATAACAACTTTACAATTTCTAAAAATTTAGAAATAGGGTTTTTAATTCATTGGAAAGAGGGTGGAGAAAACATTAACTTATCAAAATTACTAACTGATCTAGGTGGTATTACAGCTGATCTTGATACTCCAGAAGGACAGACAAGGGCCTCTCTAGGATTTGTTCCTGATCGTTTTATTGAACCTGCTGCTTATATGAGACTTAGAGAAGCTGCAATCTATTACACGCTTCCTCAAAATACTTTCTCATGGCTTTCAAGTGATATATCGAGTGTGAAAATTGGGTTAACGGGTAGAAACTTAATCACTATCACAGATTATTCAAGTTATGATCCTGAAACTTCAACTAATGGAGGATCTGGGTTATCAAGTGGTATAGAGGTAACACCCTTTCCAAACTCACGACAGTATTTATTTAGCTTAAACGTAAACTTTTAATATTTAAAACATGAAAAATTTTAAATTCACAAAAAAATATATAACTATCATTACATTATTGATAGCAACAACAATTTCTCTTTCGTGTACTTTTGACGAGGAGTTTGATCCAAACCGACCAAGTTTAGAAGGAATTCTAACTGATGCATCAGTTAATCAACTAAATAATCTTGTAGTTGGAGTTGAATCAGGTATGCGCTCTGGAATTTCAGGACAAACAGTTCACTCAGGGACAATGGCAAGAGAGCTTTATGTTTTTGACGCTGACCCAAGGAATACTGGAGATTTACTTGGAGCAAATGGAGCTACTTTAGATAATAACTCTTTTTATTCATCTAGTGTTTGGGCTGCAAAATATAGAACCATAAAGAACGCTAATATTTTATTAGAATCAATAGCTAATACAACTTCTATAGATGCTCAAGATGTATCTGGCTATAGAGGTTTTGCTCAAACTGTTATTGCTCACCAGTTACTTATGTTAGTTAAATCATATGGTCGAGCAAGAGTCGATGTTAGTGATCCTACAAGTCCAGGACCTATTTTACAAGAAAGCGAAGTCTTAGCCTCAATTTCTTCTATTTTAGACCAAGCACTTTCTGATTTGGGTGCATCAGGTTCAAGTTTTGCTTTTCCACTTGCTGGTTTTTCTGGTTTTGATTCTCCTTCCACATTTTCAAAGTTTAATAGGGCTGTTAAATCAGCTGCTCTTGTTTATTCTGGGGATAAATCAGGAGCCCTTTCAGCATTGGGAACTTCTCATTTAGATTTAAATGGTGATTTAACTGCTGGACCTAAGCATGTTTATAGTTTATCAAGTGGAGACCAAGCAAATGGTCTTTACAAAATTGTTGATAATAATGGAGATCAAATTATAGTTCATAATAGCTTTATTTCAGATGCAGAGTCTGGAGACAGTCGAGTATCAAATAAAACTATTATAAGATCTGATCCAACAACACAAGATGGATTAAACGGAACTCACCAAACTAAACTTTATGCTTCTAATATTTCTTCTATTGATATAATCAGAAACGAGGAATTAGTTCTTCTTTATGCAGAAGCTAACATACCTGCGAATTCTTCAGAGGCTGTTAAAGCCTTGAACATAGTTAGAAATGCAGCTGGGTTGTCAGCTTACAGCGGATCTACTTCAGAATCTGCTTTAGTTGATGAGTTACTGAAACAAAGAAGGTATTCATTTTGGTGTGAAAATCATAGAATGTATGATTTAAGAAGATATAACAAATCATCTTCTCTTCCTATAGATCGTGCTGGTGACCAGATATTCAATATCTTTCCTGTACCACTTACTGAGAATGAGTAATTAGTAAATATTAATAAAAAAAAGGTCGAGTTAATTAACTCGACCTTTTTTTTTAAAATTGAGATTAGATGATTAAAAAAATCACACTTTTATTTTCAATGCTATTAGTATCATGCATTCAGAATTCAGAATCAAAAAATAATTATCTAGATTATTCTTCAAAGGAAGATAAACTGTCTGGTGGAGTTAAAATTATTGAAATTCAAACACCCTCCGGAAAATTTAATGTTTGGACTAAAAGGATTGGAAATAATCCAACAAAAAAAGTACTCCTTTTGCATGGGGGACCTGGATTTGATCATCAATATTTTCAAGCTGCTGATTCTTATTTTCCAAAAGAGTCTATAGAGTACTACTATTATGACCAACTTGGATCTAATAAAAGTGATAATCCTAAAGACGAATCCTTGTGGACAATAGATAGATTTGTTGATGAGGTAGAACAAGTTAGACAAGCTTTAAATTTAAATAAAGATAACTTCATATTACTCGGCCACTCTTGGGGTGGAATTTTAGGAATCGAATATGCACTTAAATATCAAAATAATTTAAAGGCTCTAATCATATCAAATATGGTCCCCTCGATTCCTGATTATATTAGATATGCAAATGATGTTTTAGCGCCTCAACTTGACCCTGAAGTTTTAAAGAAAATTAGAGCTTTTGAAGAGTCAGGAGATTATACTAATCCTGAATATTTTTCTTTAGTTGAGAAACATTACTATCCAAAGCATGCATTACGAATGCCTCTAGAAAAATGGCCAGATCCTGTTACAAGAAGTCAAAGTAAATTAAATTATGATATTTATTTAAAAATGCAAGGGCCAAGCGAGTTTGGCGTTGTTGGTGATGCTTTATTAAAAGACTGGGATAGGAAAGATGATCTTAAAAAATTAAAAATACCAGTATTAACAATAGGTGGAAAATATGACACTATGGATCCCAAACAAATGGAATGGATGAGTTCAGAAGTTCAAAATGGTTCTTACTTGCATTGTCCCAATGGAAGTCACTGGAGTATGTATGACGATCAAGAAACTTATTTTAATGGTGTTTCAAAATATATTAATTCTTTGCCTTAATATACTTTTTTCACCACTCCCAAATAATTATATCTCCTGGACTTCCATTAAGCTTTAAATCCCCAATTTTTTTAAAACCACATCTTTTGTGAGCTAGCTTTGATCTCTTGTTTTTACTATCTATAGCAGTAACACAATAACGATAACTCGAATAGGTTTCTCTAAAAAGAGAATAAATTTTTTCAACATAACCCATTCCTCGATATTTTTCGTCAATACATAATTGACCTACAACAATATAACTTTGATCTCCAAGTAATTTTTTCTTGTAAACTTGATTATTGAAATGAGTAAATAGATTGCTTAATAAAGTATGATTTCTTGCAACCTCAGCATTCACGGCTAGTGCATAACCGACAACTTTTTTTTGTTTTAAAATAATTGCCGGATTTCTCTTGTTTATTTCTTTTAAATAAGACAAAGTATAATCTGCCGTCAAAAATCCTTCTTCAAATATTTTTTCAGAAGATAAATTCTGCTTTAAATTTTGGTTTTGAAGTTTTTTAATTTCAATTAATTCAACTTCAGTAGAAGCTAATTTTAAATCTATTGAATCCACGATATATTTTAAGTACTGTTGGTAATTCTTTTATTCTTAATATAAATAAGTACTAAATCTCTTTTTTCCAGAAAGCAATTCCACCTGCTTGCTTTCCAATTTCAACTTTATCAACTAAGATTTGATTTTTAAGGTCTATCACATCAACAATTCCCGGTTCACCTCCAATACCTTCAACAGATATAAAAGCGTATTTGCTGTCACTAGAAATAGCAACACCATGAGGAACAGAATTTGAGTTGTCAAAAGTTTTGATTAAAGCCCCACTTTTAAGATCCCATACAGAAGTTTTAGCAACACTTTTCATTGTAGCAACCATATATTTTCCATCAGGTGAAATTTCAACATTGTATGGACCTTTCTCAGTTTTTATCCTTTTAGTAATTTTCCATGAATCACGGTTTACTTCAATAATTTCATCTGAACCATTTCCAGCAACGTATAATACATTTTGAGTAGGATGTGGAATAACCCATGTAGGTTTAACAATAGAATGTTTCATTTCACCCATATTCATATTATCATGATTCATCTTTGAATGATCTTCAAGATCTAGTTTTCTTGAAATTTTTAGCGATAATGCGTCTATTTCAAATAACTCTCCAGACATCATAGCAACAGAATATTGTCTTAAACCGTCACTCGATATTCTTGAACCGTGAGGCATGCTTCCTGTTGTAATTTGAGTTATTTCAGTCATTGTTTCAGCATCGACTACTGAAACAGTTGAAGGCTTCATGTTTCCATGTAAATTGAAATTTACACAGTATAGAAAACCAGTTACCTTTGAAATTTGCATAGATGCTGGAAATAATCCAAGAGTAGTTTCACCAACAACTTTATTCGTTTCAGTAGAGTATTTAATTAATTTCCCATAAGGATTTCCATGTGCAAGGGTTACATACCAATACTTCCCATTTGGATCAACTGTAATTCCATGGGGTCCTTCTGTCTCAGTAGGAAAAGCTCCAACGCTTATTCTTTCTTTTTCTTCAATATTTTTTCCATTAAACTTTAGCAGTGAAACTGTATCATCGGATTCAGAAGCAACATATAGATAATAGTTTTGTGCGTTTGAAATATTAAATATTAAAAATAGAAAAAGCAACTTAAGTTTACTTATCAATTTCATAAAGACAAAATTTAGATAAAAGTGAAAAAAATGAGATTTCATAATTGAATCATTATTTAAACCTTAGACTTAAATATCTAAGAGAATCAATTTATGTATTGGTTTGTTTTACTGTTATCTGGTTTATTACTTGAAACTTTAGCAGCTCCTAAGCCAGTATTAAAATCTGAATAAAAAACATGTCCTTTGTATAGCTGAGCTCCCCAAACCATTGTATCATTTGGAATATAACCATTTGGACTTCCAGTTAAAAGGTAGCCTATTTCTCTATTTTGTTTATAAAGATCACCTAATAAATCACCACTTATATCAACAACTCTTAAACCACCGTATACATTGCTACATATAATATATCATCTTTAATCCAGTAATTATGTGATCCATGCCCTGGCAGTTCATATCGGGCAACTTCAATTGGATTATTCAGGTCAGAAAAATCAACAAAATGAATAAATCCTGCAGTTTCATTAGTTCCATTTGGATTTACACCGTTTGGAAAAATTTCATCACCAAGTACAGTATAAAATTTACCAGTTGACTTACTTTTAAAAGGAAATGCGGCGTGGTTTGCTCCGCTATCATATGAATAATTACCAAATGAAACTGGATTTGATGGTGAACCTCCAGCAATTCCATTTCCAACATCAACTAGATAAATCCCGTCACGCCAATTAGATGAATAGGCTATTCCGTCTTCAATCCAAACATCATGAATAGACTGACCTTCTTTATTTAACTCAAACATACCAACCTCATATGGATTGGATGGGTCATCAATGTTTATTATATAATATCTTTCACCATTACTTAGAGCATAAACATGATTATTATCAATAAAAATATTGTGAACACCACCAGTTAAATTTTCAGTATATTCAGAAATGATTTTAACATCACGTGGATTTGATATATCAATTATGATCATACCATTTTTTCTATTGGAAGCTCCTTCACGGCTAATAACACATATTTTACCATCTTGAGAAACTTTTACATCATTTACGGTTCTTGCATCAACTTGAACACTATCTATTTTTTTTAAATTTGATGGGTCACTCACATCCCAAAAAAAGGCTGTTCCATCCGATCCCCAGGTTCCAGTTACTCCATAATCACCTCCATCAACACCTTCAAAAATCCAGAAATCAGAAGTATGTCTATCATTAACAATACCCCTACCAACATTAGAGATTTCACGCTTTACATTTCTTGGAAAAATATTTATAATTTTTGAAGTTGAAATATTTCCAATTCTCGCTGAAATGACATATTTACCAGGAATATCCCCAACAAACCTTCCATCCTCTAAAATTAATCCAGAAGCGGAGTTACTCTTATCAAAGGATTTTCCTGTAAAAGAAAATTCAAAAGGAATATTTTCAAGTTTATTATTTTTTTTGTCATAGGCGTTTGCACTAAAATTAATAACATCCCCAGACCTAGCATTAAAGGCATCTGATATTAGATCTAATTTTGCAACAGGATTCTTTTTAATTTCTATATCTATTTTAGCTGATACTCCACCAAAAAGAACAACTATTGAAGAATCTCCCTCTTCTAGGGCTAAAATATTATTTGATTCATCAATTTTAATTTTTTCATTACTTGAGTTTAAAGACACATTAACTTTTGAAAAGTATTTAGAAGCATTTTCATAATTCCAATAATCTATAACTCTTTTATTGTCGAGTTCATCGGTAATTTCATAGATGAGCTTTATATAATTCCCTTCATATATTTTTTCTTCATTAATTGAAAGTTTAATTTCTTTTATTTTGGGATAATTTACATTAACATAAAATGTTTTACTCAATCTTTTCCCTGCGGAGTCGATACAAACAGCAACAATTTCATGAGTTCCAGGTTCATTGGCCTTTAATGTCCCTTCTGACCTGTCAAATGTTATTGATTTAGCAGAGCTAAAAACCCCTTTTTTGTTATAATAAATTATATTTATGCAATCCCCAGTGCTTCCATCAGAAAGAATCACGTTAGAGACGGGCTTAAATATTTCACCTAAATTAAGAGTTAAGTTTTCTAAGTCAGAAACAATTATTTTGTTCTGAGCGAGTCCTATTTTAAAAAAAAATAAAGACAGTGAAAGTAATTTTAAAATTTTCATATTAAGTTCAATTGATTTTTCTTGTTATAAAATTAATACTTTAAGAATCTAAAGCATTTTTACAATAGGCAACACACTTTTTTAGCTCTTCGATTATTGTCGAGTCATCCGGTGTTTTATATTCGTATTCTACAGTGGCTGGAAAACTGTATTTATTATCACGCATAAGTTGGAGTGTTTCTGTAATTGGAGTGTCACCCATTCCAAAAGGCATGTTATCTTGACCATTTGCTAAACTTTTGCGATCTTTTATATGCATGCTATATATTTTTGAATTAAATTTTTTAATAAACTCAAATGTATCAGTATTTCCAGCTGCAATATAATGTCCCAAATCAGGATTTAAGACGTTGGATTCTGACTGTTCTAACGCTGTATCCCACCAATTGATGTGCTGTTGAGTATGTCCATGATAAGCTACCTTAATCCCATTTTTCTGAGCTAAATTTCCAAGTTTCAGGCTATGAGTCGGATCTTCAGGGAGTTCAATAGTAACATGACTCGCTCCAAGGGCTTTACCAGCTTGCATAGCATAATTTATATTTGCATCCGAATTACCTCTGCGTAATAAATAGTTTGGCTTAAAACCATAAATTTCTACACCAGCGTCATTATACATTTCACGAAGCTTTACAAAGTCTTCAGCATTGCGGTTTTTATTCCAGTTCTCTAACTCTTTATCAAAAGAAGTTTTTTGAAGATGTAAGTCAGCTAACTCTTTTTTTTCGTCTCGATTTAAATCATTTTTCTTTTCTTTTCTCATTAAACGACTATATATCCTGCGATTCATTTTATTTTCAGGCTTTCCAATAAATGATTCAGCGACACCTCCCATTAGTTCAATAGCATTTACCCCTGAATCTAAAATATACTGCAGGGTGGCCTCTGCACTTTGATCTTTCATAGCTCTAAATGAATAGGTTATTAAGCCTATTTGAACACCATTAATTCTAGAATTATTTTTTAATAAATGTGGTATATAGTTTGGGGATCCCCATAATTTTGATCCAGAAAGGCTCAATCCAGCCGCTAGAGTTGCTGTTTTCCCTATGAAGGAGCGTCGTGTGAAATTCTTCTTGTTGCTTTTCATTTTAAATATAAATTTATTCAATTTAATTATTTTTTGTAGATTTTACATCTTGCATATAAAACTTAATATCTAAAAAAGTCAAAATCTTTTAATTATATTTAAACCAGACTCTATCATTAATGGAGTTTAAAGCATCATTAAGATCATCCTTTAATACTTTAATTTTTTATGTTTTATATAGGTTATGATATTGGGAGTTCTTCTGTTAAAATTGCATTGGTTGATTCTAAAACCAATAAGAAAGTTTCAGTTATTTCAGAACCACAAGAACAAATGCAGATTATATCCTCCAAGCCTAATTGGGCTGAGCAAGATCCAGAAATTTGGTGGGAACATTTATGTAAGGGAACTCATCGTATTTTAACTGAAAATGGTATAGATTCAAAGAAAATTTTAGCTATTGGTATCTCTTATCAGATGCATGGTTTGGTTCTAGTTGATTCAGGAGGGGAATTACTGAGAAATTCAATTATTTGGTGTGACAGTAGAGCTGTCGATATAGGTGCAAAGGCAGCAGATGAAATCGGGAGGGCAAAATATAGCAAACATTTATTAAATGCACCAGGAAATTTCACAGCTTCTAAGCTTAAATGGGTTAAGGAAAATGAAAAAGAAGTCTACACTGAGGCATCATATTTTATGCTTCCAGGAGACTATATAGCATTTAAATTAACCAACGAAATAGTTACCACTAAAAATGGTTTATCAGAAGGTATGTTGTGGGATTATCACGATAAAAAATTAGCCGAGTGGCTTTTAGAATATTATAAAATAGATGTTAAACTCACACCACCCTTGGTAGAGAATTTTGAAGATCAGGGGAAGGTGACTCCAAAAGCAGCATTAGAAACAGGATTACCTAATGGAATTCCAATTAGATATAGAGCGGGAGATCAACCTAACAATGCCCTTTCATTAAATGTTTTACGCCCTGGAGAGGTTGCTGCAACAGGAGGAACATCTGGTGTACTTTTTGCTGTTAGAAATAGACATGTATCAAGTGAGTTTTCTCGAGTAAATCATTTTGCACATGTAAATTATACTTTGAAAAATCCTGTAATTGGAACTCTTTTATGTGTAAATGGAGCTGGAATTCAATACAGCTGGTTAAAAAAACTGACGAAAAGTACAGACTTTATTCAGATGAATGAACTTGCAGCTACAGTTGGTATTGGAAGTAATGGATTAATTAATCTTCCTTTTGGAAATGGAAGTGAACGAATGCTTAATAATCAAAATTTAGGAACACACTTTTGTAACTTAAATTTAAATATTCACGGTCAAGAGCACCTATTTCGTTCTGCTTTAGAAGGTATTGCTTTTTCTTTTGTTTATGGAATGGAAATAATGAAAGCAGATGGCATAGATATACATGTGATTCGAGCAGGAAATGATAATCTTTTTCAATCAGAAATTTTTTCTACTACTTTTTCTTCATTAATTGGTCAGCCTATTGAGATTTATAACGCGACTGGTGCAGTTGGTGCAGCTCGAGCAGCAGGTTTAGAAAAAGGAGTATTAAATGAACTAAGTAGGAGTTCAAATGATTTCGATAAAGTAAAAGAAATATTGCCTGAATCTGATATACAAAAATATAAAGAAACTTATGAAAAATGGAAATTAGTACTTGAACAAAAAATATTAAATAATGATACTTACAGGAGATAAAGAATTCTATAAAGGAATTGGCGCTATAACTTTCGAAGGGAAAGAGTCAGATAATCCTTTATCATTTAAATATTATGACCCAGATAGAAAAGTTATGGGAAAAACTATGCGACAGCACTTTAAGTTTGCAGTAGCATATTGGCATAGCTTCTGTGGACAAGGTGGAGATCCTTTTGGACAAGGAACACAAATCTTTCCTTGGGATCAATCCTCTGATCCAATTAAGCGTGCATTTGATAAAGCTGATGCTGCTTTTGAATTTATTACTAAAATGGGTTTTGATTATTTCTGTTTTCATGATCTAGATTTAGTTGATGAATCAGAGAGTCTTTCTAAAAATGAAAAACAATTACACAAAATAGGAAATTACATTGCTCAAAAGCAAAAAGATTCAAATGTGAAATTACTATGGGGAACAGCAAACTGTTTTTCAAACCCTGTTTACATGAATGGGGCTGCAACCAATCCTGATTTTAAAGTAGTGGCCAGAGCAGGAGCTCAAATCAAAATGGCTTTAGATTTGACAATATCGCTTGGTGGAGAGAATTACGTCTTTTGGGGAGGAAGAGAAGGCTATATGTCTTTATTAAATACAGATATGAGTAGAGAACTTGATCATATGGGTCAAATGCTTTCCATGGCAAGAGACTACGCACGTGCACAAGGATTTAAAGGATCTTTTTTTATTGAGCCTAAACCTATGGAGCCCATGAAACATCAATACGATTTTGATGCTGCAACAGCTATAGGTTTTTTGAGGGAATATGAATTAGATAAAGATTTTAAACTTAATATTGAAGTAAATCATGCGACCTTAGCCCAGCATACTTTTGAACATGAATTAACTGTTGCAGCTAATGCTGGTATGCTTGGCAGTATTGATGCTAATCGTGGAGACAATCAAAACGGATGGGATACAGATCAATTTCCCGTAAATCTCTATGAGGTGACAGAAGCTATGCTGGTTCTTCTTCAAAGTGGAGGCTTAAAAGGAGGGGGGGTTAACTTTGACGCAAAAATTAGAAGAAACTCTATTGATTTTGATGATATTTTCCATGCACATATTGGAGGGGTTGACACCTTTGCACGAGCACTTTTAACTGCAGAAAAAATCTTGATTTCTTCAGAATATTCCTCTTTAAGAAAAAACCGATATGCTTCCTTTGATACTGGAAATGGAAAACAATTTGAAAAAGGGTCTCTAACCCTTGAAGCTTTATCAAAAATTGCTTTTAATGATTCTACACCTAAACGTATAAGCGGAAAACAAGAGTTTTTTGAAAATATAATTAATCAATTTATTTAACTCCTCCTCAATAATAATTTAGTCTCATTTTTAAAACCCCCATTAGGTAGGTAAATAAGTTTTTTAAAAAAATGACACAGTGTCATTTTTTTATTTAAATTCGTATAAAATAATTATATGAATATTTTAGTCTGTATAAGTAACGTACCTGACACTACTTCAAAAATAAATTTTAAGGAAAACAATACTGTTTTTGATACCCAAGGAGTTCAATTTATTATAAATCCCAATGATGAGTTTGGATTAACACGAGCTATATGGCTTCAACAAAAATTAGGAGCTAAAGTTACTGTTGTAACAGTAGGAGATCCCAGCTGTGAACCAATTTTAAGAAAATGCCTTGCAATTGGAGCTGACCAAGCTATTAGAGTAGATGTTATACCTCAAGATGGTTTTCAAGTAGCTTCATGTTTGGCTTCTTTATGTGAAAAAACAGAGTATGATCTGATTATGACTGGTAGAGAATCAATTGATTATAACGGTGGAATGGTTGGTGGTATTCTAGCTACAATACTAAAAATACCTTATTTGGCTAATTGTATTCATTTGGAATTAGAAGGCAGGGATTTAAATCTACAAAGAGAAATTGATGGGGGAAAAGAAAGCTTAACGGCTTCTCTTCCAATAGTTATAGGTGCTCAAAAGGGGTTAGTGGAGGAAAAAGATCTTATTATTCCTAATATGCGCGGAATTATGCAAGCTCGACAAAAACCATTAGAAATTTTTTCCCCTGAGAATACAACCTGTTTTTCATTGGTTCAAAACTTTGAAAAACCAGCTGAAAAAGGACCAGTCAAATTAGTGGATGCAGAGGATATAGATGGACTAATAGATTTATTGGAAAACGAAGCTAAAGTACTTTAAATAAAAAATAAAATGGCAGTAATAGTATATATAGAATCACAAGACGGAGTAATAAAAAAAGCAGGCTTAGAAGTGGCTTCCTATGGTCGTTCGATTGCTGATGATCAAGGACTTAAGCTTATTGGCGTTGGATTTAATATAAAAGATATTCAAGTATTAGACCTTTATGGATTAGATCAATTATATGATATTGATACTCAGGAAGATTCTTTTTTTGATGTAGAACGATATAGTTCAAATATCTCATCAATCGTAGGCAAAGAAAACGCAAGTATTGTAGTTGTAAGTGCCTCAGCCGACGGTCGCTATTTAGGTCCTATATTATCGGCTAAAGTTGGTGCAGCGTACCTCTCTAACGTTGTTGAATTACCTTCGCAATACGAACCACTTAGAGTAAAGCGTTCTTGTTTCACAAACAAAGCCTTTAATGAAACTCAAAGTGAAAAAAAATGTACTGTGATTTCTTTATCTTCGAATTCTTTCGGTCTAAAAGAAAAACCAGGAACTTTGGAAATTTTAAATGAGACCTATGCAGTTTCATCAAGTAGTCTAAAAGTTAGTTCACTTGATAAAGCTTCAAACAAGGTTAGTATTGCTGACGCTGACATAGTTATCTCTGGAGGACGAGGTTTAAAAGGTCCTGAAAATTGGCATTTAATTGAAGATTTGGCTGAAGTTTTAGGAGCTGCTACAGCTTGCTCAAAACCGGTATCAGACATGGGTTGGAGATCGCATAGTGAACATGTTGGACAAACTGGAAAGCCTGTAGCTTCAAATCTATATATAGCAATAGGCGTTTCAGGTGCAATACAACATCTTGCTGGAATTAATTCTTCAAAAGTTAAGGTCGTTATCAACAATGATCCTGAAGCTCCATTTTTCAAAGCTGCAGACTATGGTATTGTAGGAGATGCTTTTGAAGTAATACCTAAACTAACCGAAAAACTCAAAGCTCGAAAATTATAGCTACGTAATATGATTCAAAAAAAAGGGTACACGGTCAAAGACACTATTTAGGGAATCAAAAATTCACATTCCCTATCATATGGCTTCAGCGTTTAAATCATATTGCAACCAATCTTGCTACTTTGTAAATTCTTAAAGAAGTATTCTTACTAAAAGAAAGGTCTCCAGGGGAAAGTACAAATGAGATTAAAACCGAAACCCTATGATGAATTGTGATTCCAAAATATCTTCCTGAAATTAAAATTTAGATGAAGTTTACATTAATAATTAATTGCTATTTTTGATGAAAGTATAAAATCATGAATAAAAATATTTCATTAATAGGATTACTACTGATTCTTTTCAGTTGTCAGGAAACACCCAAGAAAGCAGTTGAACAGGCTGAATCAATAACTACTAAAGATTGGAAAATACTATCAAAAAAAGATAGCTTTGATGGATGGCATATTTTCCAAAATGAGTCGAATAATAAAAGCGGCTGGACGGTTGAAGATGGTGTTTTTACATTTGATGAATCAAACGCAAAAGGAGAAGGTAATAAAAGCCTTCTTACGGACGCAGTTTATTCTAGTTTTGAAATAATTTTTGAATGGAAATTATCTGCAAATTCAAATAGTGGATTTATGTGGGGTGTAAGTGAAGATTTACAATATGAACACCCATATTTAACAGGTCCTGAAATTCAAATTATTGATGCTGAAGTTTACAGAGATGATTCATCCCACCAGCGAAATACTGTTGGTGCTTTGTATGATATGTCTGCCCCATCAGAGATTGCTTCTAATCCAGCAGGGTCATGGAATAAATACCACATAATGGTTGATCACAAAAAAAATCAAGCTGTAATTGTGCTCAATGAAATTGAAGTTAATCGATTTAAATTATCAGGGCCAGAGTGGGAATCTATGAAAAAAGATAGTAAATTTGCAAATATGTCCAGTTTTGGAAAATATAGAGAAGGACATTTAACCCTTCAGGATCATCCGGGGCTGATATCTTATAAAAACATTAAGATTAGAAGACTTTAGATTGAAGAAAAAAAAGAAGTATATATCCTTATTTACAAGTTTATTTTCACTAATTCTAGTGATAATTTTCTTGGCACCTAGCGGGCTAAAATTAGAGCACGCTTTAATTTTTCACAGTGAAACTGAAGAGTGTACACATACTGAAACTCATTTTCATGCCTCCAGTAATCATAATGATTTTTTAGATTATTTTTTTCAACCTATAGTAAAATCTTTTTTCAAATCGTTAAAGCTTTATAAAACTGCAATAATTGATAAAGTTTTTGATAATAATTATTTAATTTTTTATTCTAAACCTCTCAAATTCGTTGGTTTACGAGGTCCGCCTTTATTAATGTATACTTAAAATTTAAAAACTCATTGAAACTCCTATTAGATAGGAGTTTGAGAAACTTTTAATACATTAATATATAATCAAAATGAAACTTTTTTTAAACACAAAACAAATATTTTTTTATCTTTTTACAGCATTATTAATCTCGTCTTGTAGTTCTGATGAAGACGAAGTAGATGACATTCCTGAACTTATAAATGAACAAGAAGTTATCACTACTGTGGTACTTACATTTGACTCTTCTGATAATCCAACTCAAACAATTCGTTGGGCAGTTGAAGAAGACAATTCTTTAAAATTTATTAATTTAAAAGCAAATACTGAATATCAAGTTGGTATCTCTTTCTTAGACGAGACTGATCCTTCGGATGTAGAGGATATAACTGAGGAGGTAATTGAGGAGGCTGATGATCATCAGGTTTTCTATGATTTTTCTGATGTGTCAATTAGTTATTCTTCAGGAACAAATGATACCATTGATAGCGATGGAAATCCTGTTTATTTAAATTCGCTTTGGACTGCAAGTTCTTCAGGTTCTGGTATTGTTCAAGCTTTTTTAATTCACGAGCCAACTAGCAAGACTGGAACATCTAGAGATAGCTTTGGAGGTGAAACTGATGTTGCTATTGATATACCCATTACTATATCTGATTAATAATGACCAGATATTTAATTGTATTATCAATTATATATCTAAGTTTTTCAACTAACCTTTATAGTCAAAGATGTAATTTATCAGTTAGTGGTAAAATAACTGATCTTCATGACGAATCTCCAATTATTGGTGCCCTTGTTTTTATTGAGGGTACCAATAATTTTTCACAAACAGACGAAAATGGAGAATATTTAATTGAAGAAATTTGTTCTGGCCCAATTCAGCTCAATGTTGAACATCCTAGCTGTAATAGTGTTAAAAAAAAATTAGATATAAAAAAAGAAAAAATTATAAACTTTAAATTAGAACACCACATTAATGAATTAGAAGAGATAATTGTTACTGACTTTATTCAAAATCAAATTAATAGTTCCACAAAAGAATCACATTTAGGTATAGATGAAATAAATTTATACAGCAGTGAATCTTTAGCTGAAGCACTAAGTTTTATTCCTGGTGTTAGTAGTTTAAAAACAGGAAATTCGATTTCTAAACCTATCATTCATGGAATGTACGGAAGTAGGATTGGAATCGTAGCTAACGGTATACGCCAAAATGATCAAGAATGGGGAGCTGATCACGCACCTAATATCGATCTAAATTCATTTGAAAATGTTCAATTAATAAAGGGAGCAGCAGCACTTAAATATGGTGGTGATACTCCAGGTGGAACAATCATTCTTACTTCAAACAAAAAAAAATTAATAGATAGTCTTTATGGTAGTACTATTCTAAATTTAGAATCAAATGGAAGTGGAGGCAGTGTTTCTTCTAAGTTAACTAAAACAATATCTAACGGATATTATGCTGAAGGTCAATTTTCACTTAAGCATTTTGGAGATATAAAAGCCCCAAAGTATATACTCTCTAACACAGGATTAAAAGAGTTTGACTTAACTATTAAATTAGGGAAAAATAAAATTATTTCTGGATGGGAAGCCATTTATTCAAGATTTACCAATGAAATAGGTATTTTAAGGGCAGCTCACATTGGAAATGTTCAAGATTTATTGTCTGCTCTTTCTTCTGAAAAACCACTTCGAATTAATCCTTTCAATTATAATATAAGCTCTCCCAAACAACAAGTAGAACATCAAAACTTACACTTTAGCTACTTCAAAAATCAAAAAGATAAAGGGAGGTGGGAATTGAAATATAATTATCAAATCAATCAAAGACAAGAATTTGATATTCGTCGTGGAGATAGATCAGATATACCAGCAATTGACATTTTACTTAAGACCCATAATCTAGCTGCTAGTTTTTTTTGGGAGAAAACTTTAAGATGGGATTTTGAATTGGGAGTGAGTGGTTTATACCAAGATAATTTTTCAGATCCCAGAACTGGAGTAAAAAGACTTATTCCTGATTATTTTAAACATGAAATTGGTTCTTTTTTCTTAGGAAAATATAAACTCAATAATTTATTCAGTTGGGATTGGGGCATAAGAGTTGATAGAGTTTTTATTGAAGCTCAAAAGTATTACAAGAATTCCTTTTGGTTAGAAAGGGGATACTCAGAATCTTTTTCCGTATTTGAAAGAAGAAATTTTGGATCACAAATATTAACAAACCCAAAATTTTCTTATTTAAATTTTTCCTCGTATACAGGATTTTCAACTTTAATAGGCAATGAAATAGAATCTTCTTTATCCTATATTTTATCTCAACGTGCACCGAATTCTTCAGAATTATTCAGCGATGGACTTCATCATTCTTTAGCTACAATAGAATACGGCGATTTATCTTTAAGTAAAGAAACTACACACAAATTATTAATGAGTTTCACAAAACTAAGAGGATCTTTTACCGGTTCCTTGGAACCATACGTAGCAAAGACTTTAAATTATATATTTATTGAACCAAAGAGACTTGACCAAACAATACGAGGAGCATTCCCAGTATGGGAATATGATGCAACTGATGCCTTTTTGTGGGGTATTGATTTAAATGCAAAAATTGATTTTAATAATCAATTTTATTTTCAAACCAGTGCGTCATATATTTATGCACAAGATACTTTAAATGAGAGTCCTATAATTTCAATACCTCCATTCAATTCAACACAAAGATTAAATTATTCTTCTCAAAATAAAAAGTGGGACTTTCAATTATCCCATCATTACGTTAGCAAACAAAATAGATTTCCGGATAATAATTTCAACTACAGTGTGATCGAGAATGGTACTTTTCAATCTAAACTAGTTGATATAAGTTCAACTCCCGAGCCTTATCATAAATTAGACTTAATTTTTTCTTTATATTTAAATGAATTCACAAAAAGTGGTGCCCAGTTAAGATTTTTTGTTCAAAATATTACTAATTCAGATTATAGAAATTATTTAAATAGAATGAGATATTATGCATCAGAAATAGGAAGAAGTTTTCAAATACAATTGATTCTAAATTATTAAATAAAGTGATCCAGTTTAAAAAAATATTCTTTCTACTAATCTTATCCACTTCTGTTTATGCTCAAGATAATTTATTAATTGAAGGTATTTATGATGATCCTTCATTGCAAACTCAAACTGCCTTTGTTGAAGAGGTTCTATATATTGCAGGTTATGTTCCTGAGAGTATTGAAATTTATCAAACACTACCTAACTATGCTCACGTATTTCGAGTAAAATTAGATTCAGTCAACGGAGGTTTTATGTTTGTGCGCTGGGATAAGGAAAAAAAAGAACACTTCATTGCAAATAAAATGATAGATCCAGGATTTTATTATAATCTCAAAGCAGCTAGAGAGATCATGCGTAAACAGACTCAGAAAGCGAATTTTAGTATCGAGGATAAAGCACTTCAAGCTATTGATCAGGAACAGATAAACAACTCTGATTTAATGGAAATGCGTGACGCTTTTGATCAAAAAGAAACAGAAAAAATGAATGCAGCTAATTCTGTTAAACAAAAGAAAATACAAAAGGAACAACGTAAGATTGAACGCAAAACCTCAAAAAAAAATTAATATCTTGAGAGATATTTTTAAATGATTTTGTTAATAGTTTAATTTTTAGTCGAAAGTAATAGTTAAGATATTATCCTCAAATTTTGTTGTAAAACACCTTAGAGACCCACTACAACTATTAGAATACGAGTTACTATGATATTGACAAGTAAAATTACTACCATCATATTCCCAACGGTCTCGATTTCCTTGATGTGGACATCGATTATCAAATGCTCTTATCTCGTCTTCACTAATTCGAACTAGAAGTAAATCTTCTTGTGTATAATTTTTCCAGCCACCAATTTTGGTTAGATCGGAAAAACTGCCACTTCCTAAGTCAATAACAAGTGGTTCTTTTGATACCACACTTGGAGCTGCAGATGAAGGGCTTGGGCTTTCAGATGAGATTTCTTCTGTTGAACAAGCATTTAAAATTGGAATCCCAAGCGTTGCAAGAACAATGGGCTTACAAGCTGTTTTTAAAAATGACCTTCTATTTTTCATGCTAATTTTTATTTGAAGATAAGTAAAAACGAATAAACGTAAAGGTCATAACCCTTGAACATTTGACGTATTTTTACAATATAATTTTTAATAAAAAAACTATTATTTGTCGAAATCATCTCCGTACAAATTTTATCTTTTGAATAAATATTTTAAGATGAAAAATAAATATGTATTACTGTCACTTTTTTTGTGTCATTCCATTTTAGCTCAAACTACAGGTGTACTTAGTGGTCGTATTTTTGATATTCAAAGTCAACTTCCTCTAGAAGGAGCAACGATATTGCTTGAAGGTTCTGTTTATGGAACAATTACAGATTCCGAGGGTTATTTTAAACTTCAAAATATTCCCTCACAATCTTATAATATAACTGCGAGTTATTTGGGTTATGAAAGTGAGACTCAATTTAATGTTATAGTCAAGTCAATTGGGAATATCCAATTGTTTTTTGAACTTAGGGAAGTTTCAGAAAATTTGGATGAAGTTGTACTTGTTCGAAGCCCTTTTAAAAATAAAAGCGAAACACCACTATCAACTCAAACTTTCTCTGCAGTAGAAATTGAAACATATCCAGGGGGTAATAACGATATCACAAAAGTTGTTCAAAGTATGCCAGGTATTTCTCCCTCTATTGGAGGATTTAGAAATGATATTATTATTCGTGGTGGAGCACCTAATGAGACAGTTTATTATTTAGATGGAATTGAAATCCCAAATATTAATCACTTTAGTACTCAAGGAAGTGCGGGAGGTCCAGTGGGTATGGTTAATGTTTCTTTTATTAGGGAAGTAACTTTATCCAGCTCAGCATTTGGTGCAGAATATGACAATCCACTTTCTGGAGTTCTAGCTTTTGAACAGCGTGATGGAGATTCTAGTGGTTTTGGAGGAAATTTTCGTTTTGGTGCTAGTGAGGCAGGGTTAACACTAGAAGGACCTTTGTTTAGGAAAAATAAATCTGAACCTGCAAAAACAACTTTTTTATTATCTGTAAGAAGAAGTTATCTTCAATTTTTATTTGAATTGATTGGGCTTCCCATACGTCCCGATTATTGGGATTATCAATGGAAAATTAAGCATGAAATTGATAAATACAACTCCTTAACCTTTATTGGAATTGGTTCAATTGATAATTTCTCTGTAAAAGCTCCAGATGAATTTGATGCTGAACAGCAAGCAACATTGGATCAAGTTCCTATAATTGACCAAAGGAGCACTACAGTTGGATTATCTTGGAAAAGAAATTATAAAAATGGTAAAGGCTTCATGTCAACAGCTTTAAGCTCTAATCGTTTGGAAAATATATTTACTCGTTTTAATGATAATATAACTAAAACAGGAACTATTTTTCAAAATGATTCTTATGAGTGGGAATCAAAATTACGTTTTCAAGCAACTCAGTATATAGACCAATGGAAGTGGTCTACAGGGTTTAATATTCAAAAATCTAGTTATAAAAACGACACCAAATTTGTATTTTATGATATTGCTTATCAGACTAACTTGAACTTTATTAAATATGGTTTTTTTATTAAAGGTTCAAGAAATTTTTTAAATGACCGATTAAATCTTGCTCTAGGTTTAAGGACTGATGAAGATAGTTTTTCTGAGGGATCTAATTTAATTGATAATATTTCGCCTAGATTTTCTTTATCATATGCAATATCGGAAGATCAAAAATGGAAATTTAATGCTTCTTTAGGTAGATATTTTAAAATTCCTACTTACACGATGTTGGGCTTCCAAGAGGAAAATGTGTTCGTCAATAAAAATGCCTCGTACACACAAAGTGATCACTATGTTGCTGGAATTGAATATAACTTAACAGCAGCATCTAGAATTACTCTTGAAGGATTCTTAAAGCAATATTCAAAATATCCAATTTCATTAATCGATGGAGTTTCTCTGGCTAATAAAGGAGGAGGTTTTGAAGTTTTAGGGAATGAAGCTATTATCTCTCAAGGAGAAGGATCAAGTCGTGGAGCTGAAGTTTTATTTCAACAAAAACTGTCCAATAATTTTTATGGAGTTTTTGCCTATACATATTTCTTTAGTGAATTTTCTGGAATAGATGCAATATCAAGACCCTCGGTTTGGGATAGTCGTCATTTAATTTCTTTTTCAGGAGGCTATAAACTCAATCGAAATTGGGAAATCAGTGCTCGTTGGCGATTTGCAGGTAAAAATCCTTATGTACCTACTGATATAGAATTGAGTACACTTTCTTATCCAGAAATTATCTTGGATTATAATCGGTTAGGTGATGTAAAATTAGCAGCATTTAACCAGGCGGATATAAGAATTGATAAAAAATGGAATTTCAATAATTTATCCTTTAATTTTTATTTTGAAGTACAAAACTTTTTGGCACAATCCAATCCTACTCCTGAAGAATATGGTTTAAATCGATTGGATGATGGTTCAATTACTTTGCCAAAGACCTTAGTTCCTGTCTCAACAGATGATGGGAATAGTTCACCATTACCATCTTTTGGTTTTGTTTTATTTTTCTAAGAGATCAATCTTATATATCTAAAAGCCCCTGTGGAAGTTCAACACTTATAATTTTCAAGTTTCGATTCACTTCCAATATAAAATCGTCATGGATAGGGATAAGGGATATATTTCCATCATTTTTTTCAAGCTCAAAAAGTGCCTGAAGTCCCTTGTCTTGAATACGCTTTATTCTTCCGATACAAACTTCTCCCTCCATTAATGAAAAACCAACTACTTCGTGATAGTAAAATTTTTTACCCTCTAATTTGGGAAGAAAGCTTAGAGGTAAGTACAAATCTTTTTTTAGTAATTTATCAGCATCAAATTCATTGCTCACTTGGTCAAATTTGATTCTTAACAGAGCAGATTTGTGTAGTTTACATTTTTCAATAAAAAGTGGAACCAATCCTGTCTTTAATTCTATAAATATCGATTCCAAATGAATATATTCTTCTGGATTGTCACTATCAGTTTTTATCAGTAACTCACCTCTAAAACTATATTTTCCAACGATGGTTCCAACATAAAAGCAGTTTTCTTTATTCATCGTCAAAAATGAAGTATTACTTTTCTAATTCATCTTCTGAGTCAGGAGTAGTATTTTCTGATGAAGCTTCCTCAGCAGCG
>MDSY01078221.1_pt1 | contig 29890 bp, 32 predicted proteins | sample 811131 | NCBI WGS metagenome assembly MDSY01 (sample SAMN05326643, study PRJNA326480) | marine metagenome | isolation source: seawater | place: Atlantic Ocean: South West | collected 2010 | reverse complement strand
TGCAGGATTAACAAATGAAAATAAAGGTTTAAAGGATCGATTAGTAAAAGCCGAAGCATCATTAGGTCAATTGAGTAGCTCTTTAATTCTTAAAGATGAACAATTAGCTAAGCTTGATGAAAATTTAAATAATATAAATGCAGCTGATTTAAAAAAAGAAAACTCTAATCTCAAAAGTAAAGTTAATGAGACCGAATTATTGCTTGAAGAACTTAAAAAATCAGTGGCTGATGGGGCAGAGGATTCTAGTCCTGATATAGGTCAAAAAACTAACAAACTGAGCGAACAGAAAAAAGCCATAGAAATAGCTATTAATAATTGGGTAAATGCATGGGCATCAAAAAATATAGATAATTATATTTCAAGTTATGCAATGGAATTTAAGCCCTCGAGAGGATTAAGTAGAGCAAAATGGGAATTGCAAAGACGAGAACGTCTAGCCAATCCGTCTTTTATCAAGATAAAATTGACTAATATAAAAATAGAAATTCGTGATGATGGTCTTGCAAATGTAAGATTTACACAGCAATATCAATCAGACTCATATAAAGATGAGGTAAAAAAAATAGTAACAGTGAAAATGATTAATAATAAATGGTTAATTATGCGAGAGCGAGTTCGTTAATGAACATAAAATATAAAATTATAGCATCAATATTATTTTTCCAAATAAATTTTTTATTTGCTGAAAATAATTTCGAAAAGAATACGTCCTTAACTGTTGAAGAAGTGTCTATATATTCAGAAAAGGTTTTAATTGATGCGCTTGATTTTGTTAAGAATGGTAATGTAGATGAAGCCATTGAAAAATTGGAAAAATTGATAGAATTAAACCCAAGTTTTAATGCAGCACAACTTATTTATGCCGATTTGATGTTATCCCGCTCCCAACCAATCACTGATTTCGGAAATATAACAAATGCACCATATACACGTATAAACTCATTACTAAGTGAGGTAAAAGCAAGGTGGAATTTTCATAAAGCAACAATTGATAACAATAAAATACCATCATCCTTAATAAAGTTAGCTAATAGCCAAAGCCATGTAATTGTGGTTGATGCTTTAACTTCGCGTTTATTTCTCTTTGAAAATAACAATGGTGTTCCAAAATTAAAAAGCGATTTTTATGTAACTATAGGTAAAAATGGAACGGGAAAATATGTTGAGGGAGATCAAAAAACTCCAATCGGAGTTTATTTTGTGACAGGTTTTATTCCATCAGAGGATTTACCCGATCTATATGGAGATGGTGCATTTCCAATCAATTACCCAAATGCTTGGGATCGGAGTCACAATCGAACTGGATATGGAATTTGGTTGCATGGGACCCCAAGCAAATTTTATAGTCGTGCTCCAAAAGATAGTGATGGTTGTGTTATTGTAAGTAATAACGATCTTAATACTTTATCTCGATTTATAGATGTGGGTGAAACCCCCATTGTTATTGTTGACAACATCAATTGGATAACAAAGGATGAATGGGAAAAAAGAAATACCAGCTATAATTTATTTGTTGAACAGTGGCGTCAAGATTGGGAAAGTCGAAATGTTGGGTCGTATTTAAGTCATTACTCAAAGGATTATACAGGACTTGGTAAAAATTATGATTCATGGGTTGAATATAAAAGTAGAATTATTCCAACAAAAAAATTTATTAAAGTTGATTTATCAAATAAAAGCGTTTTCGTTTATCCAGAACCAATCAATTTAATGGTTGTCACTTTTATGCAAGATTATAGTAGTGATACCTTTAGAAAAAAATTTCTAAAAAGGCAGTATTGGAAAATGGAGCAAGATGGTAAGTGGCGTATTATTTTTGAGGGTGCTGCATCCTAGCCATTCTTACTCAGGATCATAATCATAATTTTCTTGTATTACATTGCCGTCATTCTCAACAATATTTTTACGTAGCCAGGCCACCATATCACCCCAAATATTAGAAATTTCTTCTTTTGTAGGCATGATTCCAGCATATGAGAGCTCCACTGTAATTGTAGGAATTTGACGTTGAACACCAGCAAAGTTTCCTAGAGATCCCGGGTAGGTACCAAGATAGCTTAAGGGTAAACTTCCAAATTTATCTGGTGCAGCTCTAGGACCATCATGATCAATTAATCCGTATGGTGCATGGATAGCTACAATTACATCAGGACGAAAAGTATTTATGTGTCCTACTAACCAGTTACTTTCTGGTTCACTTAGTGCTTCTGGACCTGGGTAGTATCTTGGATCCTTACCTTTTTTATCTATCCAGTATTTTATTGCCGTATTCTCCCAATCAGGTATTGGAAAATTACGATTTAAATCAACATTATTTTCGTTCATTCGCTGCGAATTTTTTCTTAACAAACCATCTGGATTTAATAATGGAACAATATGCCAGTGAAATAGACCGCTATGATGTTTGTTTAGTATATCTAGCCATTTGAAGACCACGCTTACTGATGAATATTCATCGCCATGAGTACCACCTATTAGCAATACTTTTCCAAGGGGCAGGCGATTCTCCAATGGAGGGTATTCTTTTATTAAAATTGGATCGCCCTTAACCGACTGCCCTTCAGTTGTAGAAAATTTCATATCCATACATTCTTGGATACTAACACTCCCCAATTTATTTCCAATTTTTTCACATTGATTTTTAACAATATGATTGTTGGTATCTGCATTTAAAACTAATGGAAATAAGAATATAAGCAGAGTAGTTTTTAATAAAAATAACATATTAATATTCATAATAATTAAAAAATAATCCAGCAAATATTAAAAGTCCAAAAAAATTATTATTTAAAAATGCTTTCATACAATTTTTACGATCTCTATTTTTTATCAAATATAACTGGTATGCGAATAAGCTTGAACCAAATAATAAGCTTACATAGTATTCAAGTCCCAAGGACGCTTCTTGCCCAACAATAATCAAAGCAACAATTACTAGCGATTGAATTATTCCAATAATTAATCTATCAGCATCATCAAATAAAATTGCTGTCGACTTAATACCAATTTTTAGATCATCATCGCGATCAATTATCGCGTAAATAGTATCATACGCAACAGTCCAAAGTATATTAGCAATAAATAATAACCACGCAATAAGAGGAACGGAATTAGATACAGCAGCAAAAGCCATAGGAATTGACCAACCAAAAGTTACACCTAAAAAAAACTGAGGTATATATATATAACGTTTAAGAAAAGGATAAATACTCGCCAATATAATCGCAATGAATGAAAGCTGAATAGTAAGTATATTTGTTGTTAAAATAAGCAAAAACGCAACACAAATAAGAATGCAAGCAATAGTAAATGCTTCGATTGATGATAATTTATTTGATGCTAAAGGCCTATCTTTTGTCCGAGTGACAAATTTATCAAGATCTTTATCAATTATATCATTTAGAATACAACCAGCTGAGCGCATTAAAAAAACACCTAAAATAAATACAAGAAGAATCTTTTGATCAGGAAATCCTTCAGCAGCTATCCATAACCCCCAAAGAGTAGGCCATAACAGCAAAAAAATACCAATTGGTTTATGTAGTCTCATTAGTAATAGATATTGTTTAAATTTATTTATTTTTGATTTAATTATTTTTATATTCATAAATATATTTTATTGAGAATATTTAACTATTGCAGGGAGAAAAAACTCAACAACAAGCAAAGGTCTATCATCTATATAGAACATCGACTGCCTAACAAATAGATCATCCAATATTTTCTCTTTTAGTAAGGCTTCTATATGAGGCTCATTCATTATTGATATTTTTCCGTATTTTACATTTTTTCGGTGAGTCTGATTATTTTTGAATAGAATTTCACCTAGTGGCTTATGTCCTAATTTTGTAAGTTTTTCGTTCTTTCTATTAAGTGTTCGTCTTGGGATTATAGTTCGCGCATATACTAATTTTTTTTTATTACAGCTTAAGTATGACTCTCTTATAAATGAAATTTCATAATTCCGTAAGGAAAGCAGATGCATTTCATAGGGTAATGCCTTAGCCCATGATTCATTTATTAAATTTATATCAAATCTCCCCATACATTTTTCTTGTATTAGACGAGTAAGTGAACCACTTTCAAACAAAAATGTTCTCAAATTTTTACTTTTAACAGAGAGTCTTGCAATTTGTTTATTTTTCCAGTTTATTTTCAATTATATATTTTCCATTTTATACATTACTATATTCTTGTTTTTTTCCGAGCCAGCGTTCAATTATTAACTTTACTTTTTCTGGCTCATCCTTAATCAATTTTATAGCTATTTTCTGAATTTTTGTTAATAGATAAGAGTCTCTTTTTAGATTTGCTATTCGAAGTTCAGGAATTCCTGCTTGTCGTGTTCCTAAAACTTCACCAGGACCACGTAACTCCAGATCCTTTTCTGCAATTAAAAATCCATCATTTGTAACACGCATTGTTTCAACCCTTTCTTTCGCTAAATCATTAAGTGGCGATTGATAGATTAACATACAATGACTTTCTTCATTACCTCTACCAATTCTTCCGCGCAACTGGTGTAGTTGTGAAAGCCCCAGCCTCTCCGCATTATCAATTATCATCAAACTAGCATTCGGAACATCAAGTCCAACCTCGATTACTGTTGTTGCTACCAAGAGATCTATTTCTTTTTCTTTAAAATCTCTCATTATTTTTTCTTTTTCATTTGGTTTCATTCTTCCATGTATTAATCCAACATTAATTTTATCAAGTTTTTGTTTGAGCTGCTCAGCAGTCGCAATTGCAGTTTCACATTGCAGTGATTCGGATTCATCTATTAGAGTACACACCCAATATGCCTGACATTCCATATTAAGAATTCTTTTTTTAATACTTAATATTATTTCCTCTCTTTTTTTATTTGAATGACTAGTTGTATTTATAGGTATTCGTCCTGGTGGAAGTTCATCAATGATTGAATGATCAAGATCTGCATATGCAGTCATTGTAAGTGTTCTCGGTATTGGTGTAGCAGTCATTATCAATTGATGCGGATATTTATTATACATTTTACCTTTTTCAATTAGAGCGAGTCTTTGGTGAACTCCAAATCTATGTTGTTCATCAATAATGACAAGACCTAGTTTTGAAAAAATAACATTATCTTGGAATAAAGCATGAGTTCCTACTACAACGATAGATTTTTTATCTTTTAGTTTTTCTAAAGCTGAGTCTTTTGAAGATTTTTTTAATTTTCCTGTTAGAAGCACAACATCTATATTGAGATATTCAAACCAATTACTGAAATTTTTATAATGTTGTTCCGCTAGTATCTCTGTTGGAACCATAATTGCTACTTGATAATTATTTTCTATTGTTTGTAGTGCAGCTAGTGCTGCGATTACTGTCTTTCCAGAACCAACATCCCCTTGCAAGAGTCTAAGCATTGCAGAATTTTTATTTAAGTCTGAGAAAATAGTTTGGCATGCTTTTTTTTGCGCATTAGTTAATTCAAAATTTAAATTTTCAAGAAATTTAGGTATAAGATCTTTACTTTTTCTTATTATAGGAGATTCTTCTTTTCTTATTTCTTCTCGAAGCTTAAGAAGCGTCAATTGATGCGCAAGGAGCTCCTCTATGATTAATCTTTTTTGTGCAGGATGGTTTTCCGCAATAAGGCTATCAATATTAGCTGTTGTAGGGGCGCGGTGTACATATTCAAGAGCATCGGTTAATGTCGGCAGATTTTCTTGTGATAATATTTCTTCTGGTAGTAGTTCTGTGATATTTTTTTTATTATTTTTTAACACATCTAAAGCTTGTTCCATTAATTTGCGTATTCGAGGTTGTTGCAAGCCATCAGTACTTGGATAAACGGCTGTTAGTTGTTTTTCTAATTCAATCTCATTATCAAGATCAACTAGACGGTATTCTGGGTGCACTATTTCCAGTGAGCTTGATCCTTTACGAACTTTACCGTAGCAGCGTATATACTGGCCTCTTTTTAAATTATTTTGTTGTGATTTAGAAAAATAAAAAAACCGTAAAATAATTGCTCCAGTTCCATCACTTATACGACACAAAAGTGATCTTCGCCTTCCGTAACGAACTTGAGTTAGTTCTATTTCACCTTGTACATAAGCATCAGTCCCTGCCTTTAATTCGCCTAGAGGAATTAATCTTGTTCGATCAACATATCTATAAGGTAGGTGGAATAATAAATCCTGTATTTTATGTATACCAATATTGTCTAATCTTTCCTGTAATCGAGGACCGATCCCAGTCAATGACATTATTGGATCTGATAAGTTAGATTGTTTTTTTGTCGCCAAAGCAAGAGTACGTTTTGAATATTTTTTATAGTGTCATTATTGCATCCATTTCAACCATTGCTCCTTTAGGTAAATTAGAAACACCAATAACTGCCCGAGCTGGATATGGTTCATTAAAGTATTCGGACATTATTTCATTTACCAGTGGAAAATCTGATAAATCTACTAGAAAAATATTCAATTTACTTACGTCGGATAAAGACCCACCAGAAGCTTTTGCAACAGCATCTAAATTCATAAAAACACGCGTAATTTGTTCCTTAATATCACCATCTATCATTTCCATTGTTTTTGGTATTAATGGTATTTGTCCAGACAAATATACGGTATTTCCTATTTTAACAGCTTGTGAGTATGTACCAATCGCTTTTGGAGCATCATTAGTAAATATTATTTCCCGTTGCATCATCATCTCCTTGTGATCCTTTGATAATTTCTATTTCAATTTCTATCTATTTGTGAGACGTTTTTTATTAATCTAATTTTTCTAATTACTTTAGCTAAATGGTCTCTATTTTTTACTTCTACAATAAATCTTAAAGATGTTTGACGATCGTCTCGTTCTTTCATTTCGACACTATTTATATTAGCATCCGCATCAGCAATTGTTGCCGCAACAGTAGCTAGTACACCTCGTTGATTATTTACATTCATATGGATTTTTACTTGGTACTCACCTTCATTACTTGATTCCCACTCAACATTAATCCACTTTTCTTGTTGTTTTTGATATTTCGCGATGTTTTTACATATTTGTCTATGAATAACAATGCCGCGACCAGCTGTCACGAAGCCATGTATTGGGTCGCCTGGTATTGGATAGCAGCACTTTGAAAATTTAACGACCATTCCCTCAGTTCCTTTGATTGATAACGGGATAATGTTTTTAGACGAACTATCATTTTCATTATTCGATACTATTTTCTTCGATACCACAAGTTGTCTCGCAATTAACGGCGCCATTTTATTACCAAGCCCTATATCTTGAAATAGATCATCTTCATTACTATCTTTATTTTCTTTGAGAAGATATTTCATATCATTATCATCAATATCTTGATAAGTAAGTGAAAAAAATTCAAGCTCACGGTTCAATAATCGCTTACCTAAAGCTATGGCTTCACTATTTTTAAGATTTTTTAAAAAGTGTCTTATTTGTGATCTTGCTTTTGCTGTTACAACAAAACTTAACCAAGCGGGGTTTGGTTTTCCACTGCTTGCAGAAATAATCTCCACAGTTTGTCCATTTGTAAGCTGAGTGCCCAAGGGAACAAGCTTTCTGTTAACTCTTGCACCAACACATTTATTTCCAATATCAGTATGAATTGCATATGCAAAATCAATTGTTGTTGAGCCACTAGGTAAAGCCATAATTTTTCCCTTAGGGGTGAATATATAAACTTCATCTGGAAATAAATCCATTTTGACATTTTCAAAAAATTCCTCTGGGTTTCCAGCAGTCTTATTCATCTCCAGTATATTTCTAAGCCATTCTTTAGCTCGACGTTGTGTATCAGTACGATCTTTATTACCTTTAACTGAGCCTTTTGCTATATTTTGAGTTTTATACAACCAATGAGCAGCAATCCCAGTTTCCGCAACATCATTCATTTCTTTTGTACGTATTTGTATTTCAATTGGAACGCCATATGGTCCAAATAAAGCTGTATGTAGAGATTGATATCCATTTGTTTTTGGTATTGCAATATAATCTTTAAATTTTTCCGGCACTGGTTTGTATAAATTATGTACAGTACCAACTGTTCTGTAGCAAGTATCGACATCATCTACAATAATTCGAAAAGCATATACATCATAAACGTCGGAAAATGAGAGATTTTGATCACGCATTTTTTTATAAATTCCATACAGATGTTTTTCTCTACCAAAAATTTGTCCAGGAATTTTTTCTTGTCGCATTCTTCTTTTCAAAGCTGTACGAATTTTTGTAATTACCTCCTTACGATGACCTCTTGCTTTGTTTATTTGCTCATTTAGTATCCTATATCTAAGCGGGTATAAAGTTGCAAATCCAAGTTCTTCTAGTTCTAAACGAATTGAATTAACACCAAGGCGCAAAGCAATGGGCGCATATATATCAAGCGTTTCTTTTGCTATTCGTATACGTTTCTCAGATTCCAATGCGCCAAGTGTGCGCATGTTATGAAGACGATCAGCAAGTTTGACTAGAATTACACGTATATCTGCGCTCATCGCCATCAGCATTTTTTGGAAGTTATTAGCTTGAGCTTCCTCGAAACTTTCAAATTTAACTTTATCCAGTTTACTGACACCATCAACTAGTTCAGCCACGCCTTTACCAAATTTCTTTCTAATTTCAGTTTTTACTGTTTGAGTATCCTCAATAACATCATGGAGTATTGCGGCTGCTAATGTTTGATAATCCATTCGCATATCTCCAAGGATATATGCAACTTCAAGTGGATGATGTATATACGGTTCTCCGCTTATACGTTTTTGTCCTTGGTGTGCTTCGGCACTAAATTGATAGGCGAGCTGAACTTTATCAACCTGCTCTGGTTGTAAGTAAGTGCCAATTGTTTTGCTTAGCTCATTAATTGTTAACATAGCTTCTCTTTGGATGCTGTTTTACATAGAGCTATATAATACAACAGCAATATAACACTTGCTGCGTCTTTCTTCTGACAGGGAAATTTTAGTTATTTAGAAAGAGGGGGAAGTTCGAAAACATCCTCGGTTAGCTCTTCCTCTGTATCTAGTTGATTTATTTTATCAATATTGTCTGTATTGACTAGGTTTTCGGCTATTTCACGAAGTGCAATCACAGTTGGTTTATCATTATCGGGAGGTACAAGAGGGTCTGAGCCAAGAGAAATTTGACGAGCACGTTTACTTGCAAGCACAACTAATTCATACCTGTTGACTACATTTTCTAAACAATCTTCTACTGTTACTCTAGCCATCTAAATTCCTCATTTCACTTTTGAATTAAATAAGCGCCACATATTACCGAAATCAGTCTCTTTGCGCCATTATTTTGCTGATAAAATCATCGTGCGAGCTATTTCTCCTATTATGATCTGTTTTCGGATCAGATATAATTTCATTTAATTTGGCTACGGTCTCATCAAATTTGTCATTTACAACAATAAAGTCGAATTCTTTGTAATGGGAGATTTCATCAAGAGCAGCATCCATCCTTTGTTTGATAGTTGTAGAACTATCTTTTTGTCGGTTGATCAATCTTTCCTCTAGGGTTATATAGTCAGGCGGCAAAATAAAAATACCAATTATTTCAACTCCTTTCGCTTTAATTTTTTGCATGCCCTGCCAATCTATTTCAAGAATAATCTTTTTCCCTGTTTGTATTTGAGATTCGACAAACGAGTGGGATGTACCATAGTGATTGCCAAATACTCTTGCGTGCTCGAGGAAATGATTTTCTTCAATTAATTTTTTAAATGATTTTTCATCAACAAAAAAATAATCTTCCCCCTCAATTTCACCATCTCTTGGCTTACGTGTTGTATGAGATATTGAAATAATTACTCGATTATTTTTTTTTGATAGCTCTTTTAGAAGTGATGTTTTACCTGCCCCAGATGGAGCAGCTACAACAAAAAGCATTCCATTTTTAGCATTCATTATAGTTATTCAATATTTTGTATCTGTTCGCGCATTTGTTCGATTAGAACCTTAAGTTCAACAGATGCATTACTTGTGTGTAGATGATTTGATTTTGATCCTAACGTATTTGATTCTCTATTCATTTCTTGCATTAAAAAATCGAGGCGTCGTCCTATAGGACCTGATTGATCTAGAACTCTCTCAACTTCTTCGGTGTGTGCGAGTAGTCGATCAATTTCCTCTGCTATATCCATTTTTTGAGATATAAATAGTAATTCTTGTTCGAGACGATCATTATCTAATTCATTTACCAGTTCTTTTGCCCGTTTTTTCAATTTTTCACGTAATTTTTTTTGTATCATTGGTATTTTTTTCTGCGTGTTGCTAACAATTTTTTTTATTTTTGAACAACGCTGAACTAGCATTTTTTTTATTTTTTCTCCCTCACGTTTGCGTGTATCTATTACAACATCCAATGTCTGGCCAAGTAATTTTAGGATTGACTTATTTATTTTTGTTGGCTCAAGCGAATCTTTTTCAAGAACTCCAGGCCATTGAATTAAATCTAGTGCACTCAAAGCGCTTGGGTTCGATAAATTAATACTTGTATTTTCTGCTGCATCAATCACTTTTTTTAGGACATCCTGATTAATCAATAGGGGGTCATTTTTTGAGGTATTTTTATCTATTCTTATATTGCAATCAATTTTCCCTCTTTTTAGCTTTCGGGAAATATTTTCACGAATCTTTTGTTCAAGCGATCTCAATTCCTCAGGCATACGAATTGATATCTCCAAATAACGATGATTTATGGTTCTTATTTCACATGCAATTGAATTATCATTTTTTTTATCTTCAGTTCTGCCATATGCTGTCATACTGTGAATCATAAAATTTCCTTTTATATAATATTTTACCAATAGTAACGTTTCATACCCGTCAGGGAAATACGTAGACACATTTTAACGTTATAATACATTACTTTTTAGCGGGAGGCTTATATGCGCTCAGATGGACGTAATTCAGATCAACTCAGACAAGTTAATATTACCAGAGATTATACCTGTTACGCAGAGGGCTCGGTATTAATTGAATTTGGTAAAACTAAGGTTATATGTAACGCAAGCATAGAGAGCGGGGTACCTAATTTTTTACGTGGCCAAGATGTAGGATGGATTACTGCAGAATATGGAATGCTGCCACGCTCAACAGATTCGCGGATGCGACGCGAAGCGGCGCATCATAAACAAGCGGGGCGGACGATGGAAATTCAAAGATTAATTGGGCGCTCACTTCGTACTGCAGTAGATATGGATTTATTAGGTGAAAATACCGTTATTGTTGATTGTGATGTAATACAAGCAGATGGTGGCACACGAACAGCATCAATTACGGGAGGCTATATTGCCTTGTATGACGCGGTTAATAGAGCTATGGCAGACGGTTTAATAACTAGTAATCCAATTAAAGCTAAAATAGCTTCTATCTCAGTTGGTATTTATCAGGGTGAAGTATTATTGGATTTAAACTACAAAGAGGATTCAGCAGCTGATACAGATATGAATGTTGTGATGGATGAAAATTTTTCTTTTATAGAAATTCAAGGAACATCAGAAAAACGACCATTCACAAATCAAGAACTAAACGGCATGTTAGATTTAGCCAGAAAAGGTATTAGCAAATTATTTGAATATCAAGAGAAGGTTATAGGATAGTAATATTGAAATATAAAAAAATAGTTTTAGCAACCAATAATTTGAATAAGGTTAGAGAAATAAATGAATTATTTCAAGAAAGCATATATAAGATTATTCCGCAATCTGAATTTAAAGTGACTGAAGTAGAAGAAACAGGAAAAACGTTTACTGAAAATGCTTTGATAAAAGCACGTAATGCTGCAAAGTATACAGATTTGCCTGTCATAGCTGATGATTCAGGAATTGAGGTTGATGCATTAGATGGACGCCCTGGAATTTTTTCTGCACGTTATTCTGGAATAGGAGCTACAGACAAAGATAATTTGACAAAGCTTATAAAAGACATCAAACATATTGATAGAAAAAATTGTCAAGCAAAGTTTATTTGTGCGATGGTTTATATTGCATATGAAAATGATCCGAATCCTATAATAGTGGAAGGAATTTGGAAGGGATATGTGATAACAAAACCACGTGGCGTGAATGGATTTGGCTATGATCCGATATTTTACGTCCCTGAATATGAATGTACGTCGGCTGAGTTAGATAGAAAGAAAAAGAACCAACTAAGCCACCGCGGACAGGCTATAAGAAAACTAACTAAGAAGCTAAATGAAATAAAATAGTAAATGAAGAAATATTTTGATGTAAATAGCCCTTCTAGTGTGCCGCTTTCACTTTATATACATATTCCTTGGTGTATAAAGAAATGTCCATATTGTGATTTTAATTCACATGAGGCATCAATATCTTTTGACGAGCAAGGTTATGTTGATGCTCTAATAAAAGACCTTGAAGTCGAGTTACCTCATATTTGGGGAAGATCAATCGTAAGTATATTTATTGGAGGAGGCACTCCAAGTTTATTTTCACCCGAGTCAATAGATAAGTTACTTAGCTCAATTCGTGCATATTTAAATTTTAATTCAAGTATCGAGATAACTTTGGAAGTAAACCCGGGGACAGTAGAAGCAAATAGATTTTCTGAATATAAAGCTGTTGGTATAAACCGCCTATCGATCGGAGTGCAAAGTTTTAATGATAAATATCTCAAATTACTGGGAAGAATACATACCTCTCGAGAAGCAGAGAAAGCAATTTCGATCTGTAAAGGAGCAGGGTTTAAAAATTTTAATATCGATTTAATGTTTGGTTTGCCCAGTCAAAACACAAACGATGCTTTATTAGATCTCAGTACAGCTTTTGATCAATTACCAACACATATTTCATGGTATCAATTAACTATTGAACCGAATACCCAATTTAGTTTTAATCCACCTAATCTTCCTTGCGACGATAATATTTGGTCTATGCAAAAAGAAGGACAGGAATTACTCAAATGTAACGATTTTTTTCAATACGAAATTTCTGCGTATGCAAAGAAAAAATTTGCATCAATTCATAATACTAATTACTGGGAGTTTGGAGATTACATTGGGATAGGAGCAGGAGCACATAGTAAAATTACAAATTTTAATGATGGAAAAATTGAAAGATTTTCCCGACATAGAGTTCCAAAACGTTATATTGAGTTAGCCGGCCATAGTGACGTTATTGCTCATAAAAAAATATTGGATTCTGATGATATTTCGCTCGAATTTATGATGAATACACTGCGTTTAACTAATGGCATATCAGCTAATCTTTTTTTTGAAAGAACAGGATTGCATATGAATCAAATAAAAAAGGAGTTGAAATATGCTAAAGACAGGGGTCTTCTTGATTTATGTGGCGATCAAATAGTAGCTTCTAGCCATGGCCAACGGTATTTAAATGATTTACTTGAAATATTTATGAAATAGTTGAATATCATTCCCCCATAATTTGAAAAACAATATTTCGTTTTCTAGATTGAGTATCGAAATCAATTATTACTACATGCTGCCATGTTCCAAGCGTAAGTTTTTTATTCAAAAAAGGAATAGCTAATGACTGACCTTGAATTTGTGCGCGCAGGTGACTATGCGCATTATCTTCTCCCGCATTTAAAGTATTATGACTCCATTTTTTATCTTCAGGCACCAATTTTTTCCAAATAGTTTTCGTATCGCTACGAAGGCCAGGCTCATCCTCAAAAATCATGACCGAGGCTGTAGTATGTTTGACAAATATAGTAATAACGCCATCATCCATGTCTATCTCTGAAAGTGTATCTGACATTTTTTTTGTTATATCTCTAATTTCATCATCACCTTTCATATTCAGTGCAAATTCTTTTGTAATTACTGGCATACATTTTCCTCGGCATTAATCGATCTTAGATAGTCAAGTTCTTCCTTAGAAATATTCCCATCTCGTGCATCTTTTAGAATATCATCAAATAAACCATTAGCTAATAGTTTACGAAGCATAAGTAATACTGCTTTACCAATTCTACCTTCATTCATAAGTTTATTAAGATAGCCCAAGGCTTCTGAAAAACTCTCCTCTCCACGATTGTAATAATCGTTTCCTCGATTTCTATTGCTGTATGCTTCTAGTTGTTCACATGCTACAAGAATTTCACCTAATTCTCTTGTCCAGGCAGGCGCACTATTCATTTTTTCAGGGTAGTAATAATACAGCACCACTTTTTCCATCCAATCTTTCCATTCAATATCCTGTTTCTTGAGCTTAGGCTTAATTCTTTTCATTTGTCGTTTAAAACGTCTCGCATAGCCTAGTCTCATTTCTACTTGTTCTTTTGTCCAATCAACATTTTCAATTCCAATATTACGAAGTTTTGAGGAGAACATATCCAAAAATGCTTCGGTTTCTTTTCCATATATTGTGTCCGGGTATCTTTTACGCCATTCTAAAGGCCGTGTTGGTATATTATTATTTTTTGCCCATGACCATATTTCCCCAAATAATTTTTGGTCTAGACCGGCACGGCCTAAGTCATGTAAAAAACAACTAATTTGATACTCATAGATAATTTTTTCATTATGACCTAAATATTTAGCTACAACTGCACTCATTTTAGACGTTCTGATTACATGGCCTTTATCGTAACCTGAAATTATTTCACCTTTTTTTTCAGGGTGTGGATAATCGTAGTATTTCAACAATTCTTCAACTGTTGATTCAGGAATCCATATTAATGATTTAGGTAATATTAGTTTCATATTAGAGAGTCTAAAAGAAAGATAAAGTAAAAGTAAATTAAATATAGTTATAGGTAAGAATATTTGTTATTTTTTATATTATGTTAATAATTACTATTAAAAGCAGGTATTTTTTTACATTAATTCTGCTAATTTCAATAATTGCGGGCTGTACGAAAAAAACTCCAGCTCTACCTCTACTTTCAAATGATTCAGTAGTCCTTGCTTTTGGAGATAGTCTTACCTATGGTTATAATGTGACTAAAAATAAAAGCTATCCTGCGTTGCTTCAAAAATTAACAGGACTAAAAGTCATTAATGCAGGTATTTCAGGAGAGGTTTCTGAGGAAGGTTTAGCGAGATTTCCAAAAGTTTTAAATGATTATAATCCAAAATTAGTGATCCTTTGTCATGGCGGAAATGATTTACTTCGTAAAATGGATATCGAAGAAATGGAGTCTAATATACGGGCTATGATACAGCTATCATTGGATAGAAAAATTCCACTTATTTTACTTGGAGTACCTAAGCCAGGCATATTTTTATCCTCAGCAGATGTTTATAAAGAAATTGCTAGTTCAATGAATACTATTTTTATGGAGGACCTAGTGTCTAATGTGCTCAGCGATAAATTACTAAAATCTGATTCGATTCATCCAAATGAGAATGGCTATAATGTAATGGCTGAAGAAATATATTCATTATTGTTAGATTCAGGCGCTATTAAATAACAATTTAATAAGTTTAATATATAATTTTTTAATTTCTATAGGAGGGTTTGATGCAGCAAATTAATGAAATGCTTCTTCCATTTTTTCAAATAGGTTTTCTACTATGTGTAGCTTTTTTGTTAATATGGAATAGGGTGCTTATACTACGAGTTGTCAAATTTAGACGTGAAAAGAAAATAATATTAGGTACAGGCGATGACGAAGAGTTAATACGTGCTATTAGGTGCCATGGAAATTTCGTTGAATGTGTTTCTATAGGAATTATTATTCCGATTATTCTTTTTTTTCAAAAAGAATTTGTAGTCTTTAGTTTCGTAGCACTAGTTTTGTTATGCATTGGAAGATATTTTCATTCAGAGGGACTCAAAAATGTTGATGAAAACTTAGACCTCAGAAGGAAAGGAATGTATTTTAGTTATCGCTATGCAAATATTGTATCACTTACTGGTGTTGCTCTTTATATTTTGCATATTATTATGTCTCTTTGAAACTTTTTTTGAGGGAAGCGTAAACCAATCCTCTTTTGTGATTTCATGAAAATGGTCAGCTTCCTCAATAATTAGTCTAGAGGTTGTGCTTACAACAGCGGCAATTTCAACGCGCACGCCCTCTGATTTAAGATGTCGCACTAGCTCGATATAATCCGAATCGCCTGACATAATGATTATTGTATCGACTTTATCTGCAACTTGAATTGCATTGATAGATAGTGGTATATCAGCACTTTTATGACATGGCCTTACTGATCCGTGATAAAAATTATGTAAACGTTCCTGAAGTTTATTTGAAATATGCTTACCTTCTCGAAAATAAACTAGACGACTTAAACCTCTATTGACTAAAAGTTTTGGTATCAATATATCAAAATTTAACATTGTATTAGTGTCATTTGATTCTGAATGAACACTTCGTTCTATATTGTTTCCATCAATTAAAATTGCAACTGATTGTGAGATTGCTATATTTTCTCTATTATTTTGAGTTTCAGTGATTTCATTCATAATGTTTTTTGCAAAATTTCATTAATTAATTTTTTTATTATCATCTTCTGTTTTTGTTTTTATATTGTAATTTGCATTCTGCCTTTTAATGTTAACAGCATGCTTTTGTTGATATATGTCAAATACTTTTTCAGCAGTCAATCCAGCACACATCATCGCTGAAACAAGAAAATGTAATATATCGATTAATTCTACACGTATATTTTGTAAATCAATCTCATCTTTACTCCACCATTTCCATAATAGCTCATTATCTAATTCTAGTAATTCTTCTTTTATTGCTTTTGAATAGTTTGCTAACCACTCATTGGGCAGTTCATTAACCATTATTTGATTTTTTTCTACCGCAGCCATAATCGTTTGCATATTTAAGTCATTACCCGATTTATCCTTAATATTATTCTTTTTAAAGACATAATTATTAAGATCTTGCTGCATTTTGAAAATGTCTTTTAACATAGCTATCTCCGCATCTGATTACATATATACTTTATTACAATTCACTTCATATAGTGTTATATAAGCATAAATGTCTTAGTTTGTTTAATACTATATAATAATATTTTTTATATCTACTTATCTTTTTAATGTTTTAATCAATTAAACTAATAAAAAATAAAAATATGCAAGTTAATAAAAGATACATATTGCATGGCTTTTTACCTGCTTTTTTTTCTGCATGCTTTTTTGCTGTCATGGTTGCTTGTATTAAAATTGTATCCTCTGAATTATCAGTAATACAGCTAGTGTTTTTAAGAAGTTTTGTTGGCCTAATAATTATTTTTCCTATAATTATTCCTCGAGGCATCCAATTTTTGAAAACTTCGGTAATTCATATGCATTTAATAAGAGGCTTAATAAGTATTTCAGCGATGACTTGTTTATATTTTGCTATCGCAAATATTGGCTTGTCTGAGGCTACATTGTTAAATGCAGCATCTCCTTTATTCATAGCATTATTAGCTTTTCCAATTCTTAATGAACGTATTAATTTAAAAATTTTCTTTATTTTACTCATCGGATTTTTTGGAGTCGTTCTTATTTTAAAGCCTGGTACGTCTATGTTTTCTATTGGTGCTATTATTGGACTTTGTTCAGGTTTTTTTATTGCCTGTGCAAAAATATTAATACGATATATGGCTAATACTGAACCTGTTATGCGAACTGTTTTTTATTTTAGTGTTTTTTCGACAGCGTATTCTGGCATAGCAATGATATGGTTTTGGGAAACCCCCAGTACTCATGATTTATTAATTATGATTTTTGCAGGTATCTGTGCAACAGGAGGTCAAATGCTCCTAACATATGCTTTTACAAACAATCAAGCATCCACGGTATCTCCATTTACATATGTAACAGTAATGATGGCAACAATATTTGCCTGGATTGGATGGGGCGAATTACCAGACCTAAGTTCTGGTATTGGTGCTTTTTGCATAGTCAGCTCGTGCTTATTTTTAATATTTCAAGGAGGGCTACCAACTGCTTGGAAACGTAAGGAATTAAATTAAAACTTTGAAGTTACTTTGCTCTAGCTATTACATCTAAGACATGTTTAATTATTTCATCTGGCGCTTCCCTATGAATCTGATGCCCACTATCATTGATAATTGTCTGCCAGCTATTATTGCTTAATTTCAAAAGGTCTTTCTGCATGTTTTGCCACTCTGATTCAAGAGAGATTCCATCAATCACAGGTAGTTGACCTTTTCCTCTAGACAAAATAGCAATCGGTATATCTTTTATAGGTCCTGAATGTTTAACTTGGTAGGCGCTTTCTTTAAAATATTTTAACTCGCCCATTTGAGCAAAAGTTGCTTTACGACTTGAGTTCAAAAAGTACCAATACTTTTCAAATTTACTGAAATCCTCTGGGGCAAGGTTTTTCCGGCCTGTTATCAGGGGTTTTTTCTCTGTATTGTCTAGTGCGGATAACCGATATATTTGGTCAGGATGGGAGGAATCGACTAAGACTAAACCAACTATATTTAGTGGAAACTTGGCTGCTAAATAACGGGCTGTAAATCCACCAAATGAATGTCCAATGATAACAAAGGGACCAGGCACTTCAGCTTTTTTAATTAAAAGATTCAACTCGTGAACAATAGTTGCTGTTGTCCTCATGCCTCTACCGGGATCACTCCATCCATAACCTGCTCTGTCATAAAGACAAACGCGATTAGTATTGGATAACCGTTGAGCGATTTTGTACCAGCTTGCTGATGATTCAGCGATACCAACATCTATTAGAATTGTTGGTAATTTATCACCAAGGCAGTCTATGTACATTGTTTGAAACCCAATATTAATAAAACGCCCTGGTGGTTTGAATGGTTTATGATCATCAGCATGAACATTCATAACAACGGGGATTGCTAAGCAAATAGCATAAAAAAGATCTTTTAGTTTTTTTGAGATTTTCATTATTAATTATCGATAACTATCTCTTCAGCTGTAACAATCTCAGTAAGTGCTTTTTCAAGAATTGATCTAGCATGCCCAGTCATGTTGCCTAACAATCTATGCAATTCAGCATCTTTCTTATATCTAGTTATACATTCCTCACTGTATGCTTCGAATTGCAATAACTTAATTATAATACTAGATAAGTGCTGAGGACACTCGCATTTAATAGTTGACGATGCTGATGATAGCTGTATCAATTGTTTAGTTGTGTAAGTCTTTTTTGGAGAAGACTTACGTATGTCCGAGTCGATAGCTATAACCTCTGCAGGTTGTTTGCTTTTAGCGATATTTCTAATTTCAGTTCTAAGATGTTCAACTGAGATCGGAGCTTGAAAGAAAACAATATTGTTTTGGCCTAATTTTTTCTTTGTGGAATTATTCATAAATCCATAAATAAGTACCAGCTGGTTCGCACCCGATTGTTTATACAATCTTTCAATATTATGCACATGATCACTTTGTATAGTTGGGAATTCCATAACTAATATATCGATTTTTTCTGTATTTTCTCTTTTGTTAAAATCTTCCTCATTTCTATAAATTCCAGAGAAGTAGAAATTAGAATCAACCGCATTTGAGTATTCTAGTTGTAAAGACAGGACATCTCCTATGGCTACAACACTATTTTTCCTCTGCATGTCAGTTGTATCTGTTAATTGATTTCCTTTTGTTGCGAATTCCAAACGCTGACTGAGTTCACCATTATTCAGTTTTGCAATACTACCAATTGCATGACCCTTATCGACAAGAAGCTTGAGTAGAGTAAGACGATTTATATCTTCACGTCTGTATAATCTATCTGCTTTCTCAGAACGATCAGGCACTACAACACTATAACGCCTCTCCCAAATACGAAGAGTATCAACAGGAATGTTTGTGATACGGGAGACAACTCCAATTTTAAATGTGTTAGTTAAGTCTTTTTCTAAATTACTGTTTGAATATGACATAGCAATTTACTCGTTTTTGTTAAGTTAAACACAATATAGACATAATATGGACAGGAGTCGATAAGAATTGAATTTTGACGTGTACAAAGCACATGGTTTGTAAAAATATTTTATAAATAACTGTTTTTATTATATATTTTTTTAAATTATTGTCATGGACAAAAAGTTATATATTGTGCGATTTCTTAGTATTTTTGGGGCATGCAAATACAATTGATTAATATGAAACACAAGTCTAAATTAAATACATGACCAATCAGTCTCGTAATCTTGCTAATTTGATTATGTCCAGAAGGACAATTCACAATTTTGTTCCAGATAAGGTGCCAGATATATCGTTAATCAAAGAAGCTATCGAAATTGCATGCTGGGCTCCCAATCATCATCTTACAGAACCTTGGCGTTTTTATTTACTGGGTAGCGAAACGATTACTAGCGTATGTGATTTGAATAAAAAGATCTTAACTGCGAGCAGCAGTAGTGATGCCGCACAAAAAAAATATTTACGATGGCTTAATATCCCAGGCTGGTTAATTGTAACATGTAGAAAATCTGCAAATGAACTTACCTATTACGAAGACTATGCGGCGTGTTGTTGCGTGATACAAAATTTCATGCTTTATCTTTGGAGCAATGGTATTGGGACAAAATGGTCAACTGGAGATATCATAAGAGATGATGAATTTTACGATATCATTTGGGTTAATAAAGATTTAGAGAATGTTGTTGGAATTATTTGGTATGGTTATTCAGAGGATACCCCAAAAACTACTAGAAAAAATATATCGAAAACTCTAATTGAGTTACCATAAATTCTAGTTAGATACAGTCTCGTATCTTTATCCATTTTTCATCAGCAATTCCTATTTTTTTTGCCTCTGCAAAATACTCATCACAAAGATCACTCTGAGGATTGGTGGACCTAGACAATATCCAAGCGTACTTTAGTGTGGGGCCAATGACTAAAGCCATCGTGTAATCATTATCTAACTTTACTATGTTGTAGCCTCCGTAGAACGGCCAAAAGAAGGATACTTTTAGACTTCCAATATTTTCATTATTAACAAAATAAGCTTTGCCAATAGCCTCTTTCCATTTTGCATTACTTGGGTTTTTCCCTCGGTTAATAACAGTAATTCCACCATCTTCTCTGAGTGAATATTCAGCGTAAACTTCAACTAAATCTCTTTCAAAACTGTGATCGAGCCTTGCTATTTCATGCCATATTCCAAGATATTTATTAATATCAAAATTAGAGATCGGCCTTACACCTTTTGGTGTTGTTGTGCAGGCTATTATGCTAACTATAAAAAAAGTGATTACAATATTTTTTTTAAGATCCATATTTCTTATACTTCTTTATTAATTTGACCCATATCTTTATACTATTTAGTCTATAAAAAATAAAAGAGTTTTTTAAATAATTTTGATCTTGTTTTAGGAGTACTAGCTCGAATGCGATTTTTCATTGTATTTATTGCCTTATTTCTTATCCATGGATGTTCAAACGATGGGGATGGAGAAGGTATTGTTGAATATGATTCAGAGCAAGTTACCATCAATGTTGATCATGCAACTGATGAGATTGAGTTTATGCTAAAACGATCGATTGCAGGGATTGAAGATCTCGTTTTTTTATATGCAGATAATGGATGGCGTACGGAAGAATTACAACGTCAATTGATGGAAAAAATAGATGAGTTAATGCTGTTTTATTTTGAAAATGGACGTGATATGTCAGAGTTAGAGAAAAAACTTGTCGAAATTGATAGGCAACTTAAATCATTAGAATATTAATATAGAGGATAATAATCGCAATGACATTAAGAATATTTTTTTTACTCATCACTATTTTTTTCAATGGGAATGTTTTAGCTGAAAAAGAATATGATGCTATTGAATTTCGGGAGCTAAATTTGTCGCTTATCGCTGCGGCTAGAGATGGAGACATAGATAGTGTAAGAAAACGTCTTGATGAGGGCGCGTCAATTAAGGCGAGAAATCGCTTTGGTAATACAGCGCTGATCTCAGCAACAAGAGCCGGTAATCTTGACATTGTTAAGTTGCTTGTCGAGGAGGGCTCAAATGTCGATATGTTAAATACCAATGCTGAAACTGCCATAATGAATGCTGCATCACGAGGACATGAGGACATAGTCAGGTATCTAATCGATAAGAATGCTGATATTCACAAGCTGAGTGTTAAAAATATTTCAGCACTTATGGAGGCTGTTTTTGCTAATCATGAATCCATAGTAAAAATCTTTCTTAAGTTGTACGCAGATGTAAGTGTTATTGATTGGTCGGGAAAGACAGCACTTAATTATGCATCAGCAAATGGTAATGTGAAGATTATTAAGTTACTAGTGGAGCATGGAGCGGATATTAATCGTCAAACTAAGAATGATTTAACATCATTAATGTGGGCAACAGGCTATCAAAAAACCGAAGCTGTAAAAATTTTATTACAATTAGGCGCTGACAAATCGTTAAGAGATAATCGCGGTTTAACGGCATTAATGATCGCAAAAGAGAATAATTTCAAGGAAATCATTAAGCTTTTAGAGCAGTAAGTTTCTAAATAGAAAATACTGTTTGCTAAGGTTTAAAACCCGCAAGATAATCTGCGAGAGCATCAATCGCTTCGTCACTAGTATCAGCAAACAATGAATTTTTAGCAGCAGAGTTTGTTCGAACCTTATTTTTAAAATCTAGCATTATTTTTTTCAAATATTCGTAATTCTGTCCTGATAACCTAGGAGTTCCGCTCGCGCCCTCAAAACCACCGAGATGGCATTGCACACATTGTCCTGCTGAAATGTTTTGTTTTGCAATCTTGGCCTTGTTAGGGTCTGACTCATACTTAATTTCTGGCCATGCTTGCTCAGAGAAATATCCAGCAAGTAGTTTCATTTCATCCTTGTTAAGGTCTTGAACCATGGCAGCCATTACTTCGTTCTTGCGCAGGCCTGATTTTAAATCCTTAAGTTGGACATAACTATAATAGAAGTTTTGACCAGCGAGAATTGGATATACAGGCATAATCGTTACACCAGAATCTCCATGGCATGAAGCACACAACTGGATCTTACCTTTCATTTTTGCATTCATTTCCGGGGAGCTACTCTCCTCTGCATATGAAGTTGAGATAGAGTAGAGGACAAATAATAATGTGATGATATATTTTTGGAACATAGTAAATTCCTTATTTTTATATATGACTTGTTATTACATTAAATCGTTCAGCTGTGTTTGTTAGTTAAAAAAACGGCCACCATAAAGGCGGCCGTTCATTAACACACTTTGTTATAATTATTTCAATTTGTAGGCAATAATTTCATTACCACGCTTTGAGTTAATTTGTGCATTACCACCAGAACCAACTACGATGTATTGCTCACCACCAACATTATATGAAGATGGAGGTGCATTAACACCAGCATTAGTCTGATCTTGCCACATTAATTCACCGGTAGTTGAGTTATAAGCTTTGAAAAGCCCATTTGCTTCACCAGTAAATACTAAACCACCACCAGTAGCTAAAATACCACCGATCATTGGTTGTTGAGTTTTAACCTTCCACGCAATTGCACCAGTGTTATAGTTAACTGCTGTGACATTACCCCACTGTTCTTCAGTTGGAATAACTTTGAAAGCACCACCTAACCATAGCTTACCGCCAGGGTATGGAGTTTCTTCCACGTGATAGGTCATTGGCTGGTGAAGGTTGATGGCATATGTCAAAGATTGACTTGCGTCAATCGCCATTGGTGACCATTCAACACCACCGTTTGCGCCAGGTAGCATGCGTTCGCCATCTTTGGTTGGAAGAACCCAACGATTTTCCTGTGAAACCATCGCTTCAGAATGACGAATCAAGCTGCAGTCAGATGCACGATGTACATATACATAGCCAGTTTTTCCGCCATGAAGTACACCCTTGACGGTTTGACCGTCATTGTCTGTAACAGGAGTCAAAATTGGAGGACTTACCGCATCCAAATCCCAGACATCATGAGCAATGTATTGGAAATGGCAACGCTTTTCACCTGAATCAAGGTCGATTGCGACCAGTGAGTTAGTGTAAAGATTGTCTCCAGGACGAATCGCACCATAAAGATCAGGTGATGGGTTACCAACTACGAAATAAACCATTCCGTTATCACGGTCGATAGCCATATTTTGCCATACACCACCACCAAGAGTTTTGTATGGATCACCTAATTTCTTAAGTGCAGCTTTTTCTGCAGCGATATCACGATGCATATGTAAACCGGTTGCATCTCTTTCTTCCCATACACCTACAGAATTTTCTGGGATACTATGGAAAGTCCAGATTAATTTACCAGTTTTAGCATCATATGCCTTTACGAAACCGCGAATACCGTATTCACCACCGTTGGTGCCGATAAGAACTTTACCGTCCGCAACAGTTGGTGCCATGGTTTCACTGTAGCCAAGCTCTGGATCTGCAATTTGGGTTTCCCAAACTTTCTTTCCAGTTGCTGCATTAATAGCTACTAACTTCGCATCCAAGGTTCCCATGTATAGCATACCCTCGTAAGGGAACACTCCACGGTTATTTGGACCACAACAATAAGTGGTAATAGGACCCATCTTATGTTTGAAGTGCCATTTTTGTTTACCAGTTTTCGCATCAAGTGCGTATACATGGTTAAAAGAAGAAGTAACATACATAGTGCCATCTACAATAATTGGAGATGTTTCCAATGAATCTACAACTTCCATTTTAAATGTCCATGCACGCGCAAGATCTCCCACTGTTTCGCGGTTGATTGATTGCGCTGGATAGAAGCGAGTTTGGTCGTAGTTACCATTAGTGTGAAGGAAGTTGTTTGCATCACCCGCAGCATTATCAAGCATGTCTTGTGTGACAGTCTTCATGTTGCCATAGAGCGTATCTGCAAAAACTTGACCTAAACCTAGAGTAAGTACAACTGCACCCACTACTGATGTGAGTTGTTTTATATTAGTCATAAAGATTAACCTCATCCAGTTAGGATTTATTATTTATAATTAATTATAAAATAAGAGGATTTATCATGCTTTCTCTCCTCTCATGTATGCTGAAGGGTTGCCCCTCAACACACTCAGAGGATATCAAGAAATATGAAATTTTCCCATTGCTTAATTATAGGTTAAGTCTATGTTTATATTAGACTTTTACTATACCAGCCGAAACACTTTATTAATAGAAGTGCTTGTTAAGTAAATATTTGATTTTATTTGATTTTTTAAGTGCTTGAGGATGCAATAGCAGCAACGGTCAGCGCCCAGATTTTGCTTTCCGGGTCTTGCGTGAGATCAATGATATTAATGATATGTTGTATTGATTCTGCCTGCTTTTTCTTATCATTAAGCTCATTCTCTGCATCAAGCAATATTGTCAGTGCTGTTAGTTGCTCAGCAGGGCTATTGATGTTACGTATTATCAGTTTAGCTTCGGAAATTGCCGTATCCGATTTTTCTTGATTACCCACAAGCCCTAATGCAGCACCGTAGTATGAGTAGGCAGCAACTTTTGGCAGGTTAGTTACCATTGTGCTCAGTCCATTTTCAATACCATTTAATACACTATTTGCGGCTGTGTCATTTTTAAGTTTTGCGTGCAACCACGCCGTTGATGAGACAAGCAGTAACTGTGCCTCGGGTTGAGATACAAATCTAACCATAGCTGTCATTGAATCAGTAATTAATTTAGCTTGTTTTAAATTTCCAGATTCAATTTGATTGTAAGCAATTCCAAAGAGAATTACCGCTCTATCAAAATGGTCGGCTATTCTTATAGTTTCTTTACTTGCTTCTTTCCCGAGTATTTTAGATTTTTCCTGATTTCCGTTTCTTGCATACACAAGCGACATGTCACCCAAAATACTTGCTCGTGCGAACGCATTACTGATATCCGAAATATCACCAATATCATTAATTAGTTTTATTGCCTTATCATTTGAGCCAACGGTTGACCATGTTGTTGCTATGATGGCCTGATTTATTTTTTTTCTTTCATCATCATTAATCTTATTTATTAATTTTTCTGCTTCATTTATTAAACATTCCGATATAGGTTCAGTTTTACAGATTTCAGATAATGGTTTTGTAAAGGCATTAGATGATAAAAATAATAATGTTGAAAATAATATGATAGTTTTTGATGTATATTTAATATTCATAGTTTTTACCTTTATTTTTTTTCTAATATAGATTTAATTTCAGATAGTATAAGCTCTGGTTCTTCGAGATGAATATGATGCCCGCTCCCATTTGCTATTAATAGACGGCCTTTGGAAGTTGAGTTTGATAAGTCAGTTTGAAGTTCCAACCAAATCTCTTCCATATTTTTGAACCTAGCGCTGTCCCAAACTTTTCTTCCGTGAGTGATTACAGCGATAGGAATATCAGGCATTTTTTTTGCATTTTTTATTTCTTCAGTGCTAATGTTCATATTACGTAGTTCATTGAACATGCTGGATAAAGCTTTGTCAGATCGGACTAATTCGTAAGCAATATCTTTGTATTCATCTGGCATACCTCTGGTAACCTGATCCTTGCTACCAAGTAAAAATCGCGTGGTATTCATCGTCGGAATTTCTATACCAGCTTCTTCGAATCTTTTGTATTGTTCAGCATGTATTGAATCGACGAGTATTAAACCCATTACTTCTTCAGGTTTTGTACGTGCAAAAAATTGCATATTTAATCCGCCAAAAGAATGTCCAACCAGAATATAAGGAGGTTCTTTTTTTGCGATTTTTAGTATTTTGGTTAATTCATCGACAATACGTTTGCTTGTTCTTGGTTTGATTCCCATTTCACTCCAACCGTAACCGGAGCGGTCGTAACTACATGCTTGTGTTAATTTGCCTGCACGTGACTGGACCTTAATCCAGTCTAAGTGCGAGCCACCAACGCCGCTATCAAATATAATTATTGGAGAACCTTTCCCAATGCAATGTAGATGGACTTTGTTACTTTCTAGATTAAAAAATTTACCAGGAGGATCGCCAAGTTCAGTTTGAGATTCAGCTGTGACAGATAGCAGACATGATAAAATAAGAAAAATCGTTACAGAAAATTTAGTAGTAATAGACAATGTGTACGTCCGCCTTCAGTGATTGTTAGTCGTTATACAGAGGTTGTCTTAGTATAGATAGTATTGGGATCTTTTGTCCTAGTTATTTCTAATTTTTTTCAGCTAGTTATTTACTAACCTTTTACTAAACATCACACTTGAATCGTTCTGCATTAATGCTTTCATATTCCGCTATCTCTCCTTTACCAAAGAATGCCCAGAAAGGTTCTGGAATTTCCAAAGCACGCTGCGTTGCTTCTCGAGCATCAATTCGCTCAAACCAAGCCTGAAGATGAGGAAGCCCCTCAATCGAAACATTGGCCCAGTAGTAGGCGCGCGCCCATGGATAAGTTGCAATATCAGCAATTGTATATTCATTAGCGACTAAATATTCACGATCCACTAGATGTTTATCAAGTATCTCCATTAAGCGACGGCTTTCTTTAACATAGCGTTTGATTGCAAAAGGTTGTTCTTCTCCCAACTTCGCGGCAATGCGTTGGAAGTACATTGCCTGGCCCATCATTGGTCCGATATTCGCCATCTGAAACATCAGCCACTGCAATGTCTGTGATTTATCATTCGAATTTTGAGGAAGAAACTTATCGTATTTTTCAGCCAAGTACCAAAGGATTGCCCCCGACTCAAATACTACAAAGTTATTGTTTGAGCGGTCTACTATGGTTGGGATACGTCCATTAGGATTTAGTTTGAGGTACTCTTTTTCTTTTTGCTCTCTTTTATCAAAATTAATTGCAGTAATGTCATATTCAATATCGGCTTCTTCCAAAAAAATAATTGGTTTCCAGCCATTTGAAGTTGGAGCAGTATATAAATGAATATCTTTCATAATTATGAATTATGCAGCAGTTTTCGAAAATTTTCCTAGAATGCAGCTTGCAGTTTTAAGAAAGCTGTAATATTTTTTTCACCACCACTGGCCCTTCCGTGTTCAAAATCGGCGACTAGATTCATCCGGTTAGCAATTGTAATTTGCGCATTTATTCCAACATAGCCTCCATAAACACTATCATCGCTGGCATTAGGAATTCGAAAATCTGTTCCTGCTAAACTCAAATCAATATCCGCATCATCAGAATAACGTGCTTTAGTTCCTGTACGAAATTCAACTCCGCCCTTTTCAAAAAAAGGATACGCTGCGGCTAATTGTACTTGTCCAGTTAATGCGTGCACGTTGCGATCATCAACAACTAGATCCGAACGTGTGGTACCCGATTCTGCATAATCCTCATACCAACCTCCGCTGTAGGCGAGTGTTACTGAGGGACGTAGCTCAATTCTTTCACCTATACTATAAGCTGAGCTTAATGTAAGTGACGGGCTGATAAAAAAACTGAAGAACTCAGCTTGCGCGGTTTCGAATCCGTTTATATTGTCAACTACTGCACGATCATTCTCGTGTTCTTCATAACCTGCCATTAAGATCGTTGTTAAATTTATTCTCCCAAGGAAATATTGACTATATGCACCAACAAAAAAACTATCACTGTCGGTATCAACTGATCTAGCTCGGCCAAACTTATCTCCCGTTGTTTTTACTTTTGAGCTGACAAAACCACCCAGTAATCCAATGCGTGCTTTATGAAAACTTACTTCATAACCACCGCTAAAGCCAACGTAGTTATGTTCATAGGCGAGGGCGATGCCTTCTAAATCACGTTCCCGCATCGTACCCAACATGCTCCCCCAAATTTGTGGAGCACGTTCTTGAAATACCATTCCGGATGTAAGTTCCGATGTAGCAACTTGTATTGGTTTTAATGCTTCATGATGAGATAAACGCTGGTTGACCACATTATGCACAGCAAATGTGGTGTCACTGAGTACCGCACTACTGACTGATTGACCGGTCGGGTCAACCATAGTTACCACATCACTGACTAATAAACCATTACCATTAATAATATTAATTGTTTCGACATCAGTTAAGGTCAGTGTTGATGAATTATTTGCACCCGAGATATTAACCGTATCGGTACCCGCATCCAAATCAATGGTACCGATGATCTGCGAACCGGAAAGTAAATTTAGTGTCTCAGCGTTATCACTACCGTCAATTGCTGCGGTCGCTGATTGTTCGCCCGAGATAAACCCGCTGTTGTTAATCGTAGTACCGCTAGCGTTCACTAATAAAATACCCACAGAACCACTTCCCGTTACCCTTATTATATTGTTATTAGTAATAGTGGGATTCACACCCGATCCTGCATTTTTGCCAACAATAATAGCACTGGCATTATTTGCCGATGCGGTAATGGTACCGTTATTAGTAACTCGATCACCATCACCCTCTGTGAAAACATTTTGAGTACTTCCAGTTGTTTCCAATGTTCCGTTGTTTGTAATTGAACCGTTATCACCAAAATTGATCACAGTTTCGGCGGTTGAACCTGATGTTGTAATGTTGCCATTATTGATGAAAGTGAAGTTAGATCCACTGTTTTGAGCCACACCATCACCATTTTCTTGGGAGACGGTAATCGAGCCATTATTAATTACAGTAATGTTTGATTGGTTACCTATCGCAATACAGTCGACTTTTTTTCTACAGATGAGCGAACCATTATTGGTGACGGTGACGTTATCAGCAGTAATTGATACCGCTTTTCTCTGGGCGGTACCGCTGGCGTCAATAATGCCACCGGAGATGATCAAACCCGTCTCACCGTCAACACTCAGAGTTTGAGTGGCGGTTACTGTCTCACCATCTGAGATGGTGAAAGATAGTGCCGGTGATGCCGCAGCAATCATACTGCTTAATAGCAGGGTTCGTTTCAATTGTATGTAAAACTTAGACATAACCTGTAATTATCTAATATTTTTCACTAATATTCTAAGAAATATTGTCTAAGCTATTGATTTCTATTCTTGTAAAATAGATAAAATTATTTATAAATTATGGCATTTTTATTTTATCGGCGCATCTTCAAAATGTGTTTACTGGGAAAAAAGTGATTATGA
>MDSY01012442.1_pt1 | contig 29897 bp, 27 predicted proteins | sample 811131 | NCBI WGS metagenome assembly MDSY01 (sample SAMN05326643, study PRJNA326480) | marine metagenome | isolation source: seawater | place: Atlantic Ocean: South West | collected 2010 | reverse complement strand
GCTCCTGCTGAGGAAACTAAAGAAGATACTCCAGCTGAGGAAGCTAAAGAAGATACTCCTGCTGAGGAAGCTAAAGAAGATACTCCAGCTGAGGAAGCTAAAGAAGATACTCCAGCTGAGGAAGCTCCTGCTGAAGATGTCAAAGATAAAGATTCTAAAGAATAATCCTATTTATGAATATTCGGTCATCTGACCGAAAAGTACCCCTGGGTATTTTTGGCAAACCTTTTGGAATAAAAGGTTTTATATACCTTAACTATTACGGTGATGTTAAAGAGAATATAAAAAATTTTGATAACTTATTTTTAGAAGATGAATCACTTATTTCTATAAAAGAAACAATTTCTAAGAAAGATAGACTGTGCGTAAAGCTAGATAAAGTTGAGAGCAGAGACCAAGCAGAATTTTATAGAGATAAAGAAATCTATGCGTATGAAAAGAGTTTCCCATCTTTACCTCAAGGAGAATTTTATTGGTTCCAACTTGAAGGGCTAAATGTGAAGAATGAACGAGGTGAAATTCTTGGTTATGTTGACCATTTAATGCCTACAGGCGCAAACGATGTACTCTCACTTAAACCAAATCAAGATAGTTTAGATAATAAAGAAAGGTTAATTCCTTTTATGAAGGAAGAGACAATTATTAAAGTCAATCTTGAAGAAAAGCTAATCTATGTAAAATGGCCTAGCGATTATTAAAATAGTTTATATGAAATTTGATGTAGTTACTTTATTCCCTGAATTGATAATGGATTCTGTTAATCACGGAATTACTAGCCGGGCTCTCAAAGATAAAAAAATTAGTCTTAAAACTTATAATCCAAGATTATTTTCAAACAGAAAAGGGGGCCAAATAGATGATAATCCTTTTGGTGGTGGCCCAGGCATGCTAATGCAAGCAGAGCCTGTAATTCAAGCTTTAAAGGAAGCAAAAAAAAATTCTTCCAATCCTTATACGATCTATATGACTCCTCAAGGAAAGCCCTTTAACCAGTCCAAAGCTATAGAGTTTTCTAAAAAAGAACATTTAGTTATTTTGTGTGGCAGATATGAAGGCGTAGATCAAAGAATCATTGATACTGAAATAGATGAAGAAAGCTCAGTAGGAGATTTTGTATTAAGCGGAGGAGAAATTCCTTCATTAGTTTTAATAGATGCTATTAGTAGGTTTTTAGAGGGGGTAGTAGGCGACCCTAAATCTGTAGAAACAGATACTTTTAGCAATGGGTTGCTTAAATATCCTCAATATACAAGGCCTGAATTATCTGAATTTGGAGATGTTCCTAAAGTATTGCTAAGTGGAGATCATAAATTGATTAAAAGATGGCAATTGAAACAATCTCTACTTAAAACCAGAAAAAACAGACCTGATTTATTAAAAGATAGAGATTTTTCTGAAGAAGAAGAGGAAATAATGAAAGAAATTATTCGTGAAGATGAATCTTAATCTGCTAGAATGGGCGCCGCAAAATTTTACCTACTGAAATTAGCAAGATCATGAATAAAAATAGATACATTCAACAAGTTGAATCAAAACAACTTAGAGATGATATACCTAACTTTTCTCAAGGAGATACAGTTGTAGTTCAAGTAAGAGTTGTTGAAGGTTCCAGAGAAAGGCTTCAGCCCTTTGAAGGAATTGTTATAGCTATAAAGAAAAGAGGTTTAGGATCTGCTTTTACTGTTAGAAAGATTTCTAATGGAGTGGGAGTAGAGAGAACTTTTCAAACTCATAGCCCTTTAATAGGAAGTATTAAGGTAAAGCGCAAAGGAGATGTAAGACAAGCTAAGCTTTACTATTTAAGAGAGTTAACAGGCAAGGCAGCAAGAATTAAAGAGAAACTAGATAATTAGCTTCCTTTTAAGCTGTTGAAACTAGATGATCGGCGCAAACCCCACATCAGTAAAACTGATAGATGGATTTTTAGATAATATTTGGTTAGAGAAAGGGCTAAGCAAGAATACCTTAAGTGCATATAGGCAGGACCTATCAAATTTCAGTAATTGGTTAGCTCCCGTTCTTTTAACTGAAGTAAGCAAGGTAAATCTATTAGAGTATTTGTCTTTTAGACTTGAGAAAGGATATAGCAGTCGCTCTACAGCTCGAACTCTTTCTAGTTTAAGAGCATTCTATTTATATTTAGTATCCAATGCTCTTATAGATGAGAATCCTACCGAAAAAATACAAAGTCCTAAATTAGGGCATAGTCTCCCTAAAGTTGTCTCAGAAGATGATGTGGAAAGTTTGATCAATGCTCCTAAAACGAATGTTCCTTTGGGCTTGAGGGATAGGGCAATGCTTGAACTCCTTTATGCTTGTGGACTAAGAATTTCTGAATTAATTAATTTAGACGTTTTAAATTTCAATGCAAGACAGGGCATAGTAAAGGTTGTAGGAAAAGGAAATAAAGAAAGGTTAGTACCTATGGGAGAGCAAGCTCTAAAATGGGTTTCAGATTACATTGCTTATGGAAGAGACAAACTAATTTCTGAAAAGAAGAATAAGAGTACATGCCTTTTTCTGAGTAACAGAGGAACAAGGATGACAAGGCAAGCTTTTTGGTATCGTATTAAGCATTATGCAAAAGTCTCAGGTATAGATGAAAACCTCTCTCCTCATACTCTTAGACATGCTTTTGCTACTCATCTATTAAATCATGGAGCTGATTTAAGAACAGTTCAACTATTATTAGGGCATACTAGTTTATCAACTACACAAATTTATACTGAGGTTGCAAGACTTAGAATGCAAGAATTACATAGGGAACACCATCCGAGAGGTTAATTGTATGAAAGCTAAAAGGTTAATAATATTTTCACTGCTTACATTGCTATCTTTTTTTAGTTGCTCTGATTTAAATAGCAATTCTAAAGAAGGTAATGAATTAAATGACTTGGAGCTAAAACTTAAACTAGAACAGATTTTACCTCCTACTATTGAAGTTTTGTCAATTCAAGAATCTGATGTAAGAGGTTATTACACGGTAAATTTTAAAGGCTTAGAACCTCTATTTATATCGAAAGATGGTAAGTACCTTATTTCGGGAGATATCTTAGAAATAACAGATACAGGTTTGATAAATAAATCAGAGATAAGAAGAAATAACCTAAGAAAGGAATCTTTGGCTCAAATAGATGAAACAGAGTTTATTAGTTTTAAGCCATCAGAGACCAAGCATGAAGTTTTTGTTTTTACAGATGTGGATTGTGGTTATTGTAGAAAGTTTCATAGTCAAATTAAGGAATATCTTGATTTGGGTATTCAAGTAAATTACTTAGCTTTTCCAAGGACAGGTGCAGATTCTGAATCTTTTAATAAGATTGTTTCTGCTTGGTGCTCATCAAACCCTAATAAATCTATAACCGAATTAAAATTAGGATACAAAATAGAAGAAAATATTTGTGATAATAACCCAGTTCAAGAACATTTTAACTTAGGGAACAGCCTTGGTGTATCTGGAACTCCTTCTATCATAACTTCTGAAGGAAGAATGATTCCAGGGTATGTCCCGCCTGAAGAGCTAGTTGGATTGTTGGAGAGCTAATATTTAGAATTAAAATTATGGACATCGAATTTCCTAGAGTTAGCAAGCTACCACCTTACGTTTTTGATCAAATCCAAGAACTTAAGATGGAAGCAAGAAGAAATGGCGAAGATGTTATAGATTTTGGTATGGGCAACCCTGATCAACCCACCCCTTCTCCAATTGTAGAAAAATTAAGAGAGTCAGTATTAAAGCCAGATACTCATAGATATTCACAATCTAAAGGTATTCCAAGATTAAGAAAGTCTATTTGTGATTGGTATAAAAGAAGGTATTCCGTTGACTTAGATCCAGATTCTGAAGCTGTTGTAACTATGGGCTCAAAAGAAGGGTTAGCTCATTTAGCTTTGGCTACTTTAGATAAGGGGGATGCAGTTTTAGTTCCAAATCCTTCATATCCTATTCATCCTTATGGTTTTGTTATAGCAGGAGCAGATATAAGACATGTGCCGATAGGAGAAAATATAGATTTTTTTGCAGAACTAGATTTTGCAATTAGAAACTCTTTCCCTAAACCTAAAATGCTTGTATTGAATTTTCCTAGCAACCCTACTACTCAATGTGTAGATATAGGTTTTTTTGAAAAAATAGTAAAAGTTGCAGAGGAGAATAAAATATGGGTAGTACAAGATTTAGCTTATGCGGATTTATGTTATGAGGGTTATAAAGCCCCTTCAATTTTAGAAGTTGATGGATCTAAGAATGTAGCAGTAGAGTTTTTCTCTTTATCAAAGAGCTACAACATGCCTGGATGGAGAGTAGGTTTCTGTTGTGGTAATAAAGATTTGTTAAAAGCTTTATCTAGAATAAAGTCATACATAGATTATGGGCTCTTTACGCCCATTCAGGTTGCAGCAATTAAAGCTCTAGATGAAGGAGATGCTTTTATTAATGAAATAAATGCAACCTATAAACAAAGGAGAGATGTTTTAGTAGAGGGTCTTAATAAACTAGGTTGGCATGTCCAGGTCCCTAAAGCCACTATGTTTGTATGGGCAAAAATTCCAGATTCTTTAATAAAATTAGGTTCCCTTGAATTTAGTAAGCAATTATTAAAAGAAGCTAATGTAGCAGTTTCTCCTGGAATAGGTTTTGGAGAGTACGGAGAAGGATATGTAAGGTTTTCTCTCATTGAAAATGAACAAAGAATTAAACAGGCAGTTAGAAATATAAAAAAATTCTTTTCTAAACAAGAAAAGATTCATGTAATTGGTTAAAAAATGAAATCCTTAAAAGTAGGTCTTTGTGGAGTAGGTAATGTTGGGGGCTCTGTCCTAAATAATATTATTTCTTCTTCTTCTTTGTTAGAAGCCCAAAGCGGAGTACATTTTGAAATAATCCAAGTAGGAGCAAGGAAGGGAAATAAAGTAGTTCCTTATAAAGATTTAAACGTGACTAAAAATCTTTTAGAAGTAGCTAAAAATAAAGAAGTAGATGTTTTAGTGGAACTAATAGGAGGAGTTGATTTTGCTTATGAGCTAGTTTCTGCAGCTATTAGAGAAGGAAAGCATATAGTAACTGCAAATAAGGCATTAATATCAACCTATGGAAATGAACTTTTTTCCTTAGCAAAAGAAAATGATGTTGAAATAGGTTTTGAAGCCTCAGTAGCAGGAGGTACTCCAGTAATTAAAGCTCTAAGAGAAGGCCTCGTAGCAAATAAAGTTTCTTGGTTTGCTGGAATACTTAATGGTACGAGTAATTATATTCTTTCAGAAATGGAGTCAAATAAAACTTCTTTTGATTTGGCTCTAAGAAAAGCTCAAGAATTAGGTTTAGCTGAGTCAGATCCTAGTTTAGATATAAATGGAACTGATGCAGCACAAAAAGCTAGCATCCTAGCCGCTTTAGCTTTTCATGTTCCTTTTGATTTTTCTTATGTTAGCTATGGAGGAATAGAGGACGTGGAGCCTGAAGATATAAAATACTCAATGGAGCTAGGTTATTCAATAAAGCATATTGCGTATGGAAAGTTAGATGACAATTTAGTTTCTATTAATGCGTTTCCTTCATTAGTTGATAATGGAACTTTACTTTCTAAAGTAGGTAAGGAAATGAACGCTCTAGAAGTCTTTTCTGAAAAAGTAGGCTCAACGGTTTATTATGGACCCGGTGCAGGTCCAGAACCTACTGCTTCAGCAGTAATTGCCGATTTGGTTGATATAGCAAAAGGTGGTTGGGATTTAGAAATAAATTCTAATTCAGATAATGCCTTACAACTTTCTAACTTAGAAAAATCTCAAAGATATTTTCGTTTACAGGTAGAGAACAAAACAGGCGTAATAGCTAATATATCCTCTATTTTTGCTCAGAATAATATTAGCATCGAAGCTTTAATACAGCATGAAGCAAAAGCTAAAGAAGACTTAGAATCAATTCCCGTAGTTATTGTTTCTGGAGAAATTACTCAAGACGAAGCTTCTTCTCTGCAGACTGTACTTGAAGATCTAAAAGAAGTAATTTCGGATGTTAAAAATTTTAGAATTCATTCTTCAAATATCTAATGCGGTATAGAAGTACTAGAGACTCTTCTTTAAGCAAGTCATTTAGTGAAATCCTTTTAGGGGGCTTAGCGCCCGATGGGGGTCTCTATATGCCCAACAGTCTTAGGAACTTTAGTATTGAAGAGATTAACGAATTAGAAAATAGTAGTTATGAAGAGCTTACCTCAAAAATACTATACCAATTTGTAGAAGAGGAGATTACAAGAGAAGAATTTAATAAGATTATTTCAACTTCATATATAGATTTCCAGGACAAAGATATTGTTAGTTTAGTTAATTTAGAAGAAAAAAAGTGGATCTTAGAACTATTTCATGGTCCCACTTTAGCTTTTAAAGATATAGCGATGCAGCTTTTAGGGGCATTACTTGGTTATTTTACTAATAGGGATAAAACAAAAATAGCCGTATTAGGTGCAACTTCTGGTGATACAGGCTCTGCAGCAATCTCAGCCCTCTCGCGTTATCAAAACATCGATGTATTTATTCTATACCCTCAGGGTAGGGTTACTGAAATTCAAAGAAAACAAATGACTACCTCGCAATCTAATAATGTTCATCCTCTGGCAGTTGAAACTGATTTCGATGGTTGCCAATCTCTAGTCAAAGAATTATTTTTAGATAAAGAACTTCTTTCTAATACTACTAAATTCATTGCCGCTAATTCAATTAATTGGTCAAGGTGTATGGCTCAATCAGTATATTATTTTTGGACTTACTTAAAGCTCAAAGGTCAAGCCGAACAACTTTCCTTTTCAGTACCTTCAGGAAATTTTGGTCATGCTTATGCAGGGTGGTTAGCAAAACAAATGGGTCTTCCTATTAATAGGATTTTAGTAGCAACAAATAGCAATAATGTTTTGCATAAACTCTTTTTAAAAAGAGTTTATAAAAAAGGCCATGTTAATCAAACCTTAGCTCCTAGTATGGATATTTCTGTAGCCAGTAATTTTGAAAGACTTTTATACAATCTTTACAAAAATAATTCGGAGAAAGTAAAGGATAGTATTAAAGACTTCCCTAATAAGGAGATTTATCTATCAGATGATCAATGGAATTTAATTCAAGAATTTTTTAGCAGCTATTCAAGTTCAGATGAAGAAATTTTGGAAGAAATAAGAAATGCTTTTTTAAATAATGGGTATTTATTAGATCCTCACACTGCTACCGGGGTGAAGGCCATGAATAAATTAGCAAGAAAAGATGAATCAATGGTAACTATGGCAACTGCCCACCCAGCTAAATTTGAAGAAGCCATTAATCAAGCTTTACCAGGAGAAGACATACCTATACCTCCACAACTTTCATCTATTATAGGAGTAGAGGAGAAATTTGTAGTACTTCCGAATGACATTGATAAAATTAGACAATATATTTTCCGTAAAATTGGATAACAGATGGTGGAAGTAACTTCGATTATTGAAGAATTAAAAGACCAAGCTCATAGAATAGAAGCTTTAAGGGGGTTTCTTTGACTTAAAGAACAAAGAAAATCATTTAGCTGAGTTAAATAATCAACTTAATAATCCCAAAGTTTGGGATGACCCTAAAGCAGCCCAAAAGATAAATAAAGAAAAGGTTCATTTAGAAAGAGAAATTTCTACGTTTCTACAGCTTGAGCAGTCAATTATAGATCTTAAAGAATTATTTGATATTTCCGTTGAAGAAGATGATAAGGATTCAATTGATGAGATCTATGACGAAGTAAGGAGTAATTCAAATAAATTACATAAGTTAGAGTTTCAAAGAATGTTTTCAAACTCTATGGACCCTAATAATGCTTTCCTAGATATCCAATCAGGCTCGGGAGGTACTGAAGCCCAAGATTGGGCAGAAATGATTATGAGAATGTATCTAAAATGGGGAGAATCTAAAGGCTTTAATACTGAAATAATAGAAGTGTCACCTGGTGAAGTAGCGGGTATAAAAAGCTCAACAATCAGATTTGAAGGCGACTATGCCTATGGGTGGTTAAGAACTGAAACAGGGGTCCACAGGCTAGTAAGAAAGTCTCCCTTCGATTCTGGTAGCAGAAGGCATACTTCGTTTGCTTCTGTTTTTGTCTCCCCCGAGATAGATGAAACTATTGAGATTGAAATAAATCCAGCTGATTTAAGAACAGATACCTATAGAGCTAGCGGAGCAGGAGGTCAACATGTTAATAAAACGGATTCAGCAATAAGATTAACTCATGAGCCAACCGGAGTAGTTGTACAATGTCAATCTCAAAGATCCCAACATAAAAATCGTGATAAAGCTATGCAACAATTGAGGGCAAAATTGTATGAAATAGAGATCCAAAAATTGGATCAGGAGAGACAATCCTTAGAAGAATCTAAAGCAGATATTGGATGGGGAAGTCAAATAAGGTCTTATGTTCTAGATTCAGCTAGAATAAAGGACTTGAGATCAGGTTATGAAACTTCAAACTGTAGTGCAGTATTAGATGGTGATTTAGATAATTTTATTGAGGCAAGCCTTAAAGCGAATATTTAGTTAAAGTAATAATTAATGTCAGAAGAAAAAAACCAGAATGAACTCTTAGCTCTAAGGAGAGCAAAGTTGGAAGAGCTCCAAATAAAAGGAATAGCTTTCCCAAATAACTTTAGAAGGAGTTCTTTATCTAAGGATCTGCATACTACTTATGACTCTCTAAATTCAGAGGATTTAGAAAAAGAAAATATAGAAGTTGCTGTTGCTGGAAGAATCATGCTTCAAAGGGTAATGGGAAAAGCTAGCTTTATAACAATTCAGGATGTAAGTGGAAAAATACAGGCATACATTAAATCAGATAATATTGGGAAAGAGGCTTATGGTGAATTTAAAAAATGGGATCTTGGAGATATCGTTGGATTGAAAGGTAAGCTGTTTAAAACAAAAACCAATGAACTTACTATAGAAGCTTTAGAAACTAGTATTCTTACGAAATCTCTTCGACCCTTACCAGAGAAGCATTCTGGTCTAGTAGACACAGAGCAGCGTTATAGGAAGCGATATTTAGACCTTCTAACCAATGATGAAAGTCTTAGTCTGTTTAAAATTAGAAGCAAAATTATCACCGAAATAAGAAATATTTTTAATGAACATGATTATCTAGAAGTAGAGACACCCATGATGCATCCAATTCCCGGAGGTGCTGCTGCTAAGCCTTTCGTAACACATCATAATGCTTTGAATATGGACTTGTATTTAAGAATTGCTCCTGAACTATACTTAAAAAGACTGGTAGTTGGGGGGATTGAAAAGGTATTTGAAATTAATAGAAACTTTAGAAACGAAGGACTTTCTACAAAACATAACCCCGAATTCACCATGCTTGAATTTTATACAGCTTATGCTGATTACAAGGATCAAATGGAATTTATGAAATACCTACTTAAAGATTTATCTCAAAGGGTTTTAGGTGACACGAAAATAGAATATGACGGCCAAAAAATAGATCTAGGAAAATCTTTTGATGAATTTACTCTCTTAGATTCAATAGTTAAATATTTAAAAGTTAGTAAAGAAAAACTCGAGGATAGAAAAGAATTAGAGAAACTAGCAAAAAAATTAAAAGTGAAAGATGTAGATAGATTAAGCATAGGTAAATTACAGTTAGAAATCTTTGAAAAAGGTGTTGAGAATCAGCTAGATAAGCCAACTTTTATTGTAGGCTATCCCATAGATGTTTCTCCTCTTTCAAGACAAGACGACAGCAACCCTGATTACGTTGAAAGATTTGAACTCTTTATAGCAGGAAAAGAAATTGCAAATGGCTTCTCGGAATTAAATGACCCTAACGAACAAGCTAGTAGATTTAAACAACAAGTAGAACAAAGAACTTCTGGAGATGAAGAGGCCATGGAGTATGATGAAGATTATGTAGAGGCTTTGGAATACGGACTTCCACCTTGTGCTGGCGTTGGATTAGGAATTGACAGGCTGGTTATGCTCTTTACTGGAGCGAATTCCATACGAGATGTCTTGCTCTTTCCTCAGCTGAAACCTAAAGAAAACGATTAGTCTAAAAGGTCTTCTATAGCCCTTTTTTCATTTAGTAATTCTTCTGTCGTAATTTCAATTTTAGCTTTTGCAAACTCATTTATTTCTAGTCCTTGGACTATTTCTATTTCCCCTTCATTACTTGATCTAAGTGGATAACCAAAGATTATGCCTTCAGGAACTCCATAACTTCCATCACTAGGTACTGCAGCACTAAACCAGTCATTATTTCTAGTAGGGCTATCTATAGATTTTACTGTATCAATTACTGCATTTGCAGCTGAAGCTGCTGAGGAAGCGCCTCTAGCATCTATAACAGCCTTACCTCTTTGTTGAACTAAAGGGAGATACTCTTCTTCAATCCAATTCATGTCATTAATTACTTCTGCAGCAGATAACCCATTAATTTTTGCATTGAAAGGATCTGGGTACATCGTGGGGCTATGGTTGCCCCATATTGTCATATTTGTTACTTCAGAAATATCACAATTGGCTTTTTGTGCAAGTTGGGCTTTAGCGCGATTTGCATCCAGACCTGTCATCGCGAACCAGCTTTGATCTTGATTTTTTGACTTTGTCTTGCCTATCAATGCATTTGTGTTTGCGGGATTACCTACAACAAGAATCTTTGCATCTTTTTTAGCAAACTCTCCAATAGCTTGACCTTGTCCGGTGAATATTCCTCCATTAATTCTTAATAAATCACTTCTTTCTTCTATTTTCTTTCCATCAATAACTATTCCTCTTGGGATGCTTCCCACAAGTAAAACCCAATCAGCATCAGCTACCCCTTTTTTAATATCATCTGTAGCCTCTAAAGAACCAGTTTGTTTAAAACCGCAATCAATTAATTCCATTAAGGTTCCTTCTAGCTTTTCAACAACTTGAGGGATTTCAATTAACCTTAAATTTACTTTGGTATCTTTTCCAAAAGTTTCGCTGCTTATTAACCTTGGAAGCAAAGAGTAAGCAATTTGGCCAGCTCCTCCTGTTACAGCTACATTAATTTCTTTCATTTGTTCTCCTTAGGAAGGTTCAAAGATATTCCTTGAATCTTCAAATTTTACTATTCCTTGGACATTAAGCATCTCATTTTGCATCATTTTCATAAGCAAATCTTTATCTCTTCTTGTGTTTGCTATAAATCTTTTGCCTGTTTCTAATCTGCCAATAATTATCCCCTTTGTGGGACCTTCCCTTGAATTGACTACAGTATAAGTTTCAATTTTTCCTTGGCCATTAGCTTCTTCAACAAAATCTTTATCTATATCTTTATCTATTTCGTTTTGGAAATTTGAAGAATCTAGAATTTGGTTCCAATCTCCAAAAAAAGGCTCTGTGGAGTAAAGTCCCATCCCGTGTTTAGTTAAGAACCACCCATTGGCGTTAACCATTCCGTAACTTCCAGGCTTAGATCTTAACTTCTCTATCATAGCAGCTATTGAATTTACTACATAAGCACTACCCGGACCTCCATAATAAGGCAGCCCACCTGTAACAGTAAGGTCCCTGTCATCTCCATCTGGAATACCAATTTCCTTTTTAGCTATTTGTACTGCACTAGGAAAGCAGGAATAAAGATCAAAGAAGGAAATATCGGAAAGGCTACGTCCTGAATTTCTTAATACTTCATCTGAACACTTTTTTATAGCAGGAGAAGAGTGTAGATTTTTTCTATCTGTTATATTCCAAACGTCATTTAAACAGGCACCTCCATGAATAAAAACCCACTTTGATTCTGGAATATTTAGTTCTCTAGCCTTTTTTGCAGAGGTAAGAACTAAAGCTGCAGATTGATTTACCCTAATTATAGAATTCATATACTTAGTGTAAGGAAAACCTACCATCCTATTTTGAGGAGTTACTTCAACTATCTCTTGCTTTGATCTATGGATTTTGAACCAGGAATAAGGGTTTTTTGATGCTATTTCTGAGAATCTAGAAAACATATTTCCTATATCTTCCATGTGTTCTAAGGCGTTCTTCTTTTGTTGTTTTCTAATACTATTAGCAAACAATGGATAAACAGCTGAAGGGTCAAAGATACCATGTCTCTTCTCAAAATTGCTGCCCAGATCTTTTAGGCTTCCAATTGATTCTGGTTCACCACCAGGATCATCTCCCCAGGTAATTTCTTTATTATCTTTAAGTTTTGAAACAAAAGTATCTAAAGCTTCACCACCAGTTAAAAGGGCACAGTGAATTTGCTTATCTTTTATGCGGTTACATAGATCATTTAATAATAGTTGAGGTGAATTACCTCCTGTAGTTGTATAAATTTCATTTGGAACTTTTACTCCTAGAGAATTCCCTAAACTTCTTGGCATATTTGAATAACCCCAAAAATCTGTTGTTGCAGAGTCTCTATTAGGAGTGTCTGCAGTAAAACGAATTACTGATATTGTGTCTAGATGATCCGTGACAGAAACTCCTGCTTCACAGTCTTGTAGGGCCTTTTCAGAGGCAGCCTTTAGGATATCTAGATAATTAAGTCCATCAGAACCCTTACTACCTAAGTACTGAGAGCACCCAACAATTACAGGAGTGTTGTCGTTTACCTGAGAGAACTTTGAATTCATAAATTCTTTTCTTAGAGCAGGAAGTCTAACTATTGAAGTCTTGAGTATCAATAGTGAAGCAATAAAGAAATTTTTTGAAGTACAATAATAATTGTATGAAATACGACTTTGACACTATTGTTGATCGAATAGAATCCAGAAGTACAAAATGGTTAAAATTTGATGATCCTAATGTTTTGCCTATGTGGGTCGCTGATATGGACTTTAAATGCCCTCCTGAGGTTATTGAAGCCATAAAAGAAAGAGCTAATCAAGGAATATTTGGGTATACAGAAAGGCCTGCTGATCTAACTTCATTACTTAAGCAGAGGCTATACGATAGATCAGGATGGGAAATAGAGCCTGACTGGGTAACTTGGATGCCAGGAGTCGTTGTTGGCCTAAATGTGGCTTGCAGGACGGTTCTTTCTCCTGGTGATATGGTTATGATGCCTTCCCCAATCTACAGGCCTTTTGTATATGCCCCGGATAATATGAATAGAGGTATGTTAAAAACAGAATTAGTTAATGATGAGGGAAGATTAGTTCTTGATTATGAATCAATTAATAATTTGATTAGTGATGATATTAAGATGTTTTATTTTTGCAACCCTCACAATCCTGGCGGCACAATGTTTAAAGAGGAAGAAATAAAAGAAATAGTAGATACCTGTAAAACGAATGAAACTATAATCTGTGCTGATGAGATCCACTCAGACTTAACCTTTTTAAAGGAAAGAGGGCACATTCACTTAGCACAAACAAGTGAATGGGCAGCTAATAATTCAATTACTCTAGTTTCTCCAACAAAGACTTTTAATATGCAAGGTTTGCCTTGTGGAGCTGCAATTATTCCTAATCCAGAAATAAGGAAAGAGTTTAGGAGGAATATGAGAGGTATAGCCGCACATATAGGTGTATTTGCTTATACAGCTGCTGAAGCAGCTTATCGTTTTGGCGATCCTTGGTATGAAGATTTAATGAAGTATCTTGAAAAAAATAGGTCTTTTCTTAGAGAAGAAATTTCTAAAATAGAGGGTTTATCACTTTATGGACCAGAAGCAACTTATTTAGCTTGGATTGATTGTTCAAAAACTGGTTTAGATGACCCTGCAGATTTTTTTATTAATGCAGGTGTGGGTGTTCATAGAGGTGAATGGTTTGGAGATAGCAACTTTGTAAGACTAAACTTCGGTTGTCCTTATAGCAGGTTAGAAGAAGCAGTTAGTAGAATTAAAAAAGCCTTTTCACAAAGAAACTAGCATACTGTACTATTAGCGCCTCAAAATTTAATAGGAGAAATTATGGCCATTACTTTTAAAGATCAAGTTGCAATTGTTACTGGAGCGGGAGGAGGCTTAGGTCGATGTCATGCTCTAGATCTAGCTAAAAGAGGAGCCAAGGTAGTTGTAAATGACCTAGGTGGTAATGTTGATGGGTCTTCAGATGGCTCTTTATCCGCTGCGGAGACAGTAGTTGAAGAAATTAAAGCGGCTGGTGGCGAGGCTATGGCTAATGGAGCAAGTGTTACAGATAAAGATCAAGTTAACGGAATGATAAAAGACGTCTTAGACGTCTATGGAAGGATAGATATTTTGATTAATAATGCTGGAATTCTAAGAGACAAGAGTTTTGCAAAAGTAGAAGACGAAGATTTTAGAATGGTATTAGAAGTCCACCTTATGGGTTCAGTTAACTGTACTAAAGCAGTCTGGGAAACAATGAAAGAACAGAATTATGGAAGAATAGTATTTACATCTTCTTCAAGCGGACTTTACGGTAACTTTGGTCAAACTAATTATGGTGCAGCTAAAATGAGTGTAGTTGGATTAATGAATACTCTTAAACTAGAAGGTGCAAAATACAATATAAAGTGTAATGCTTTAGCCCCTTTAGCAGGTACAAGGATGACAGAAGAGTTACCAGGAATGGGTGATATATTAGATCAAATTAAACCAGAATTTGTTACCCCAGCAGTAACTTATATGGTTTCAGAAGAAGCGCCTAGTGGGGTAATAATGGCAGCTGGAGCAGGAGTTTTTGCTAGAGTTATGATTCATGAAACTATGGGAATCAATCTTGGTATTGATGAGGACATGACCGCAGAAAATATTGCTTCAAATTGGGATCAGATCTCAGATATGAAAGATGCTAGACCTTGTTATCAAGGAGGAGAGCAATCTATGAAAATGTTTGAGTTGATTCAAAAAGAAAAAGGTTAGTGACCAAGAGAAAACTTGATTCATGCCATAAAGTCATGGACTTTAGGGCTCTCGCAAAAAAAAGGTTACCAGCTCCTATGTTTCACTACATAGATGGAGCTGCTGAAGATGAATGGACTTACAGGCAAAATACTTCTGCTTTTGAGCAATATGAATTAGTTCCAAGATTCTTAGTTGATGTTGACAAGATTGATACCTCTACATCTGTTTTGGGTCAAAAGATAGATTGGCCCTTTATTTGCTCTCCTACAGGTTATAACCGTCTATTTCATCACGATGGAGAAGCAGGAGCTGCTCGAGCAGCAGCTAGAACAGGAACTATTTTTTGTTTATCAACTATTTCAACTACCCTAATTGAAGATGTCGCTGAGGCTTCAGAGGGACCAAAGGTTTTTCAGATATATGTTTTAAAAGATAGGAGTCTTACTCAAGAGTATATTCAGAGGTGTAAAGATGCTAACTACGATGCCTTATGCCTAACGGTTGATGTTCCTAGCAACGGAAGAAGAGAAAGAGATTTAGTTACTGGAATGACCGTTCCTCCAAAATTAGGTTTAAGTGGTTATATGAATATAGCTAGACACATAAATTGGTCCTTTAATTATTTAACTCATCCGCCTACACCTTCTATGGTGAACCTTGAGCATAAGGTACCAGAAGGCTCTTCTAGTATGTCTGTTATGGATTTTATGAATAGCCAATTTGATAGAACTGTCACTTGGAAAGATGCAGCTTGGATGATAGAGCAATGGGATAAACCTTTTGCAATTAAAGGTATTTTATCTGTTGAGGATGCAAAAATGGCAGTAGAAGTCGGGGCTTCAGCAATCATGGTATCTAATCATGGAGGTAGGCAAATGGATGGTTGTCCTGCACCAATAGAAGTATTGGCAGATATAGTTGATGCGGTAGGAGATAAATTAGAAGTTATTCTAGATGGCGGAGTAAGAAGAGGGACTCATATTTTAAAAGCCTTATCATTGGGGGCTAAGGCATGTATGGGTGGAAGGCCTTATCTTTATGGTCTTGCTGCTGCTGGAGAGGAGGGCGCTTATAGGTCTCTTAATCTGTTAAAAGAAGAAGTTATAAATAACATGATTCTATTGGGAACTACTAAGGTTAAAGATATAACAACAGACCATTTCAGAAAAGTTTAATAAGATCTTACATTGGGAAAACTATCCTAAAAAATTCATACTATAGAAAATATCTCTCATAGAGATTACGCCTATTAGCCTGTCTTTTTCTAATACAGCAAGATGCCTAATTTGGTTTTCTACCATCAAACTTATTGCTTCATCAGTAGTAGTTTCAGGTGAAGCACTAACAACATTTTTAGACATGATTTCTGATACTGGTTTTTGTTCTATATCTAATTGATGGTGTGATATGGTTTTAACAATATCTCTTTCAGTTAGTATACCTACAACATGGTGATCACTTTGCTTCTCTTTAGTATCAACAACAACTAAAGCTCCTATACGATTCTTCTCTAAGATCTCACACGCATGAACCACTGATTCAGTTTGAGGAATTACAAAAACTTCCCAGTATCTTTGACCAGCAAGATAGTGTTTTATTTTTTTTGATCTAGGCACTAATTTAATTCCATTTAATAACGTGTGTATAATACACTTTTTTAATATTTAGGAGACTACTAGATGACTTCTTCGATAAAAGTTTTAAAAATCACTTTTGCTTTACTACTTATTGGAGTTTTCTCAAGTTCAGCTTCAGGGGCTGCCAAGACCCTAGAAGGTTATGTTGGAGAAGATAAAACAGTAATTCAGGTAACTAGAGTTTTTAATGCTGTTCCAACTTACCCAAGAAATGCAATAAGAATGGGAAGAGAAGGTTTTGTTGTAATAGAGTTTGATGTGGATACAGATGGTTCTGTTCTTGATCCCTATGTTATAGAAAGTGAGCCCACAGGAGTTTTTGAAAGAGCAGCTATTAAGGCTGTCAGAAAATGGCTGTTTAATCCACCTAGCTACCAGGGAGTGTCTGTAAAGGTAAGCGACGTAAGAGCTAAAGTGAGCTTTGCTCTTGATTAAGTAAAAGAAAAACTAAATTTTCTAGTTTTCCCAAAAAAATAAAATAACTTTATGCCAATAAGGATTCAACTTTTGCTATTCGGCTTATTGGGAAATTTGCTGATAGCAGCTGTTCTTTACTATGCTTCCGAAAGACGCGCATCCATAGATGAAGACGCAGCAGGTGAATCTTTATTGATTCTATATGAATCTGCATGGTACCAGGCTTATAGCAGCACTTTGGAAAAGATGGGCAGGTGGGAACCCAATTTTGGAGAAAGAGGTAATGTGTGGGATCCAGAAGCAGAAATTTTGCTTGATATGGTTGAATCACAAGGAAATTTTACCAATCCGGTCCTTGATTCTATAAAAGCAAGAAGTTTAGGTAATGCCCAGTTTCTTATAGAGGAGCTATTTGCTGAAGATTTAGATGATGGAAGTTTAAGTTTTGTAATGGCTTACTTCCCTTCAGGAGAGAGAATCTATTGTGGAAGTGCTTTTGATCTATTTGGAATAGATGCATGCAGTAGAAATGCCTTACCAGACTTTTTTGGTTATTTAGATACCTATATTAAAGAAGCTTCACAGAGACCTCGACAATCTACTCTCAAAATTACTGACTCTTCTAATAAAGAGATTTCAACTCTTAATCAAACCTACTCCTTTCCCATAAAAGTTGAAGGCGAAACCCTGGCTATTATGGTTCTGGGTTCTGATATAAGAAAAGCTCTTGAAGTATTTGAAGATGAGTTTGAAGTTAGGATGGGCATCCAAACACCATTAGGCTTAATTTCTTTAGATGAAGACTATTCTTCAGAAAATACTTCAGAACAAAGCGAAAGATTTGGTATAAATAATTATTCCAGCTTAATAAAGGAAGCAGATAGACTGAAAACTTTAAATGGCAGCAGATATAGTGAAAAAGCTTATACCTTTGGAACTTCCATAACTCTTCTTCCTTTAAGTTCTTATCTTTCAGCTGATGAAGCACAACTTTTCATTTTTAAAGATGAAAGAGAAAGCATGGTAGCTGCAGATCAGCAACTACAAAATGGTTTGATTTTCGCAGCAGTTATAGTAATTCTCGTTATAGCATTTTTATCTGCAATTACAGCAGTTACATTTGGAGGCATAACTAGAGCAATTGAAGTTCTCAAAGGTTTAACAGAAGGAGATCACTCTCAACAAATGCCTCAAAGGAGGGGTTTATTTGCTTCTGACAACGACGAGGTAGGTAAATTATCTGATGCTCTAAGAAGCTACAGATCCCATCTTCTAGAAATGGAAGATATAAGAGCAGAACAAGCTAGCAGAAGAAAAGAAAGAGATAGTGTAATTATAGAAAAGATGTCTCATTTAGCAGATCAACTTGAAGGGGATGCAAAAACTTTAATCCTAAACGATATTGGCAAAATGAGAGAGCTTGAGAAGCAAGAAACTGAGAGAGGAGAAGAAGCTTCAGTAGAATTAATGCTATTGGCTTTTACAAGAATGTCAGATGAAGTGAATGCCTTGATCAATGCAAGAACCAGCGAGATGGAAAAAGCTAGAGATGAAGCTATTGATGCAAAAGGGGAAACTTCTAGATTTTTTGCAAATATGAGTCATGAATTAAGAACTCCATTGAACGCAATCTTAGGATATGGAGAAATGCTGGCCGAGGAGTGTGAAGATTTAGGTTACGACGATTTATTACCCGATCTTAAGAAGATTACTTCTGCAGGTACCCATTTACTATCGCTTATTAATAATATTTTGGATATTTCTAAGATTGAAAGTGGAAAAATGGAGTTGTATATAACAAGCTTTGAAATAGAGGATGTTATAGACACAATTAAAGATATCTCAGCTCCTTTAATTTCAAAAAATAACAATTCCTTCCAAAGCATAATACCTGATGGTATAGGTGCAATGAGACAAGACGAAACGAAATTAAGGCAATGCCTAAGTAACTTATTAAGTAATGCAGCTAAATTTACTGAAAATGGAAAAGTAACTCTTGAACTGGAAACTAGTGTTGAAGAAAAAGTTGAAATGATTAACTTTAAAGTAATAGACACAGGTGAAGGCATGAGCGAAGAAGGTGTTAATAAAGTATTTGAAGTTTATACACAAGCTGAAAGGTCTACTTCTGCTAAGCATGGCGGAACAGGGTTAGGACTCCCGCTTTCTCGTGAAATGGCTCAAATGATGGGCGGAGATATTACTTTGACTAGTGAATTAGGTGTTGGCTCAGTTTTCTCTCTTAAATTACCAAGAGAATGCGCACAGGAAGAACTTGATGTTTCAGATAATGTACTAGAAGGTATAGATGACGATGAAAAATTAGTCGTTTTAATTGATGATGATGTGACTATGCATGATTTAATTAAAAGAACACTTACAAAGATAGGTCTTACCTTGGTAGGTGCTACCGATAGTGAGAAGGGTATGCAGATGGTAAGAGAGACTAAGCCTAAGCTTTTATTATTAGATGTGTTAATGCCAGGAAGAGATGGTTGGTCAATTCTTAGGGAGTGTAAATCCGATCCTGATTTGAAAGATATGCCTGTCATTATGGTTAGTCAACTAAACCAAGATACTTTAGCTAACTCTTTAGGTGCAGATGACTACATAACTAAGCCTATAGATAGAGAATTATTCATTAAATCTGTAAAGAATATTTTAGGGGACCAACCTTCAGACAACAAAAAGGTATTAGTAATAGATGATGATGAGAATACCAGAGATCTACTCTCTAGGATGTTAAAAGAGGGAGGATGGAATCCTTCAACAGCTAAAGACGGGCAAGAAGGTTTAGAAAAAATAGACGAACAACCTGCATTAATTGTTTTAGATTTAGAGATGCCGAGAATGGATGGTTTTGAGTTTCTTAATACTTATATTGAGACAGTGGAAGAAGATAAAAGAAGTCCAATACTAGTTTATTCAGGAAAGGATTTAACTGATGTACAAAGAGAGTTGCTAGAAAATAATGTAGAAGGACTTGTTAGAAAGGATGAGGTTTCTATGGACGAACTATCTGGAATAGTTCAAGGCATTTACTCAAAAGATTAGACTAGAATTTTAAGCTAGCAAAGCATCTATCTTACTTAACAATCTCTTTAGATCTATAGGCTTAGTATCAAAATCATCAGCACCACAATCTAGAGCCTTCTGTCTATCAGATTCTAGGGCATGTGCTGTAAGAGCTATGATAGGGATGGATTTTAATTCTTCATCTGCTTTAGCCTGAGTTGTAGCTTCCCAGCCATCCAAGACCGGAAGGCCCATATCCATAAGAACAAGTTCAGGTTTCTCAGATCTCATTTTTTCTAAACCTTCTTGTCCATCAAAAGCTAAGAGAATTTCATGATCTCTCCTAGTTAACCTTCTGGACAGCATGTCTCTGTTCATTTCATCATCTTCTACATAAAGTATTTTTGCCATTTTAGTTTTTTACTCCTTTAATTAGAAAAAACGATCCTATCCCTTCCTGATTTTTTTGCATCATAAAGTCTTTCATCAGCTTTATTTACTAAGTCCGATGCATTTCTTGATTCATTAGTATTAGATACACCGCCACTAAAAGTTACTTTAATTTTATTCCCTTCGTAGTCAATCACTTTGCTTGTAACCTCTTGTCTTAAATTATCACATAATTTAGTAACCTTTTGTAAATCTGTTTCCATTAAAATAGCTAAGAATTCCTCTCCACCTATTCTCCCAACAACATTAGGCTCTTTAATTAAGTCATCTAAATTACCTGCAAATGATTTAAGCACTTCATCACCACCACCATGCCCATAAGTGTCATTTACGTTTTTAAAGAAGTCTATGTCCACAGTTAAGACTGAGAAACCTTCAATTTTTCCTAAATCTAGGTCGTTATAAGCCTTTTCAAGAGAATCAAAAATTACTCTTCTATTGTAAATACCGGTTAATTGATCAGTAGTAGCTTGAATATGTAGTTCATTTACTAACTCCTGTTCTCTTTCTCTAAAAAATTTTCTTTCTAACGAAGAAATAACTTTAGCCAACAAAATTGTCCCATTTAATGGTTTGGGCAAATAATCCTGAGCTCCTAATTGTATACACTTAGCTATGCTATCAACGTCATTAAAAGCTGACACCATAATTACGGGAAGCTCGTCACTAGTATGTTTTTCTCTAAACATTTTGAGCAATTCTAACCCATTGATATCGGGTAGAATTACATCCAATAAAATTAAATCAGGATTTTTCTTTGTAACTTCTTCAATCGCGGTATTTCCATCATAAGCGGTTCTACAACTAAGCCCTTGAAGAGAAAGTCTTCTTTCTAAAACTTCACAGTTTGTTTTATTGTCATCTACTATAAGAATATCTGAATCTTTTAGATTTTCGCTAACCTCAACAGAATAGTCTATAGAGCCTAATGATTTAAAAAGTGCTTCTGCAGATTCAAGTTGAGAAGTGCTATCTTTATCAAGGTTTTCTGATAGAGCACCCCTTATATAGTCAACAAACTTTTCTATAGCTGTTTCTGTCTCTTTGGCTAAAGAGATAATAGAAGAAATGTCTGATATTAATTCCTCTGTAGCTTCTTCTTCAGTATCTTCTAGAAGTATTTCGCTATATCCAATAATAGCATTTAAAGGAGTTCGAAGATTATGCCTTAAAGTAGAATACTCTTCTGGACTTTTGGTTTTGTCTGTAGCATTGGGTCCAGTATTTTCTTTAAAAGCTTCTTCATATTGCTCGATTAACTTTTCTGCACCACCTTTGATTTGATCTACTTCATCTGGAAAAGATAGATTTAGAAGGTCTAGATTTTTTTCAATTAATTCAAGATAGTCAAAGATGGCTTCAGCTGGGGTAGTAAACTCCTGTTTTATTTGAGTAAGTAGTATTTCTTCTGCACCTTTCGAAGCTTGATTTTTTGCGTTTTTTTTATCTAATGTAGGCATGTTTAATTCTTTAGAGTGTCTAGAAATTCAGGCTTATGCATCAAAAAACCTTGGCCAATTTGGCATCCTATTTTTTCCATAGCGTCTTTCTGTTCTTCTGTTTCTATTCCTTCTCCTATCATTTCCATAGATAGAGCTTTACAGACTTCAACTACAAACCCAATTAATTTGCCTGTAACGGGATCATTAATCTCACCTGTAAACATTTTATCTAGTTTAACAACATCCACAGGTAGATCTTTTAAGTACCTCAACGAAGAATAACCAGCACCAAAATCATCTAAAGCAATCTTGATCCCTTTTGCTTTTAATTTTTCTAAAGATTCAGAAGCGCTTTTAGTATCTCCTAATTCGGCTGTTTCTGTGACTTCTAAGCCAAACTCATTAGGCTCCAATTTCATACTCTCCACATAGTTTGTAAATATATTACAGAACTCTGGATGCATAACTGTGTGTGCAGAAACATTAAGATAAACTGTTGCTTCCGAAAGACCTATTTCTTCTTTTTTTCTGAAAAACTCACTCAGTCTAACCAAAGAAGACATAACGACAAGAGAAAAGAGACTTTCACCTTCTATTTGAGGAATGAGCCTATCATTGGGTATGATATTTCCTTCTTCATCTCTCATTCTCAAGAGGGCTTCTACTCCGGTAACTTTGTTTGTCTTTAGGTCTACTTGTTTTTGATACGCTAAATCTATTCTGTCATATTCTATGCATGCAATAGTCATTTCTAATGCTTCTAGCCCTTCTCTTGAAGGACAGAGAATCTCTATTAAGAGGAAGTCTTCAGAACCTTCAAAAGGAATTCTGTGAACCCTTGTTCGCATTAAAAATTTAATTTTTCTAAGGCTTACTTCAATTGGAGTATCGTATGCTTGTGCTATACCATCTCTACTCGAAAGTTTTTCTTTACTTTCTCTAGGAATATCGACTGAAAGATCTTTAGAATCTTCTATTCTAAAAATGTAATTGGCAGCCAAATTAGTCCACTTTATAGACCCATCTAATTCGTATATTAAATAGGGACTGGGATGATGTTTTAATGACCTAAAAAGATATTGCAAATGGTCTTTTTCTTGGTTCATAATTTTATTTAGCCCTTACCTCTATACATCTTTCCTTCTTGGATTTTTTCATCAACAAACTCAACAAAGTCCTTAGGAAATGTTGGAGACATAAAAGACCAAATTTCTATATTCTTTTCATCACTAAGTAGGGTTTTAAAAGAGGCCACCATTGCTTCCCATTCATCCCCGTCAAGCATACCTATTGAGTTTTGATAAAACTGATTCTGCCTTGCTCTAATGATCGCACTGAAATGGGTTATATACATTGACTCCTCTTGATCTGTTAGAGGTTCATTATTTCTTAGCTTTAGTTTAATATCTACGAGTTCTTTCTGGAGACCTGCTAAAGCTAGCCTTTGATGGCTATCTGCAATATTTTGTCTTGCATTTGCACGTGAAACTTTATTCTGCTCCCTAAGCTCTGTAACTAAAAAATATACTGTTATGAGCACTGTAAAAGGACCCAAGGTCTGCAAACAGAGTATTATTATTTGTGTAGTTATGCTTAATTCCATTTTCTCTTTCTCATCTTAGATTAAGAATAGTTACTAGTATCAACAATATCATTTAGAATACAACTTAAAATTTCAACCAATAGTAATGAAAAAATTATTATTTAAACTTCTTATATATCTAAGTCTTTTCTTCAGTATTGCTGTGTATTCTAAGGAGATTGTAATCTCCCCATTAGGCAATTACCAAGAAGATTTACAAGAAGCACTTATTTTAGCCAAACCTGGAGATACTATTAGATTGAAAGAAGGTTTCTATTCTTTTTCTGATGGACTTTCTTTAGATGTAGATGATGTTAGGTTGATCGGGGAAGGAATGGATAAGTCTATTTTAAGTTTTTCTAACCAAAAGTCAGGTGCCCAAGGCCTTTTAGTTACATCTAATAGGGTTGTATTAAAGGACTTTGGTATTGAAGATGCCAAAGGAGACGCTTTAAAGGTAATAGGCGCAGACGGAATATACATGATTAATATTAGAACTGAATGGACTAATGGCCCTGATACTGCAAATGGAGCTTATGGATTGTATCCGGTGGAATCCAGAAATGTACTTATAGATGGTTGCGTTGCAATTGGAGCTTCTGATGCTGGTATTTATGTAGGACAGTCTGAGAATATAATTGTTCGTAATAGTAAGGCGCACTTCAATGTAGCTGGAATAGAAATTGAAAATTCATATTTTGCTGATGTTTACAATAATATTGCTTCTCGAAATACAGGGGGGATCCTAGTTTTTGATTTACCTGACTTACCTCAGCAAGGAGGTCGTAATGTTAGGGTTTTCAGGAATCAAGCTGTAGACAACGATACAGATAATTTTGCTCCAGAAGGCAATATAGTAGGGGAAGTGCCGAGAGGAACAGGAATAATTATTCAGGCTAATTCAGATGTAGAAGTCTTTGAGAATGTCATAGCAGGCAATGGCACTGTTAACCTATCTATTGTTTCCTATGGTGCTGATACTGATGATGAAAATTACTATCCTCACCCAAAGAGTATACAAGTGCACAATAACCGTTTTGGAAGAGGGGGGTTCGACCCTGATATAGAAAGGGGAGAGTTAGCTGCTATATTGGTTGAACTATCTAATGGAGTTATGCCAGATATATTCTGGGATGGAGTTCTCCCTTGGTCACAGATTCTTTTTGGGCAACCAGACAATGAGAGATTAATTTTAAAAGATAATGGCGAAGCTACGTTTCTATCAATTTCACCAATAAAATACATGTTATCTTTCTCTAATCCTATAAATACAAATAAAGCATCTTATGATGGAGTTATTAGCCCTTTAGCTCCTGTTTATATTGAAGTACCTGAAGATATTTAGATTTATCCTAATATGATTCAAGGAACTAAATTTACCTTTTTAACTCTATTTTTATTTTTTAATACATATTTAGCTGCGGTAAGTGACAGTTACATACAGGGAGATAGCTTTCCTAAAAAACTTTCTGAATTTAATTTTTTTATAGATCAAACTAAACAAATACCGCAAGAAAACGTTCACCCATATGAATTGATAACATCCTTATTTAGTGATTATTCTTATAAAAAGAGATTTGTTTATGTTCCTAAGGGTAAAAAAGCTAATTATCAGAAGGATTGGGTATTTGATTTTCCCGTAGGCTCAGCTTTAATTAAAACTTTTTATTACCCCGTTGATGAACGCAATTTAGAACTAGGTTCCTATCTTTTAGAAACCAGAGTTCTTTTACATAGAAGTACTGGATGGGAAGCAGTTTCTTACGCTTGGAACGAAGATCAAACAGAGGCCTTCATAAAGATAGCAGGAAAAACCATTAATACTTCTTGGATAGATCAGTCTGGAAGGAAAGTTGCGGTTAGATACAGGGTTCCTAATAAGAATCAGTGCAAAGAGTGCCACTCTACTAACGATGCCATTTCTCCTATAGGGCCTAAAGCAAGAAATTTGAATAAGGAGCTTGAGTATAAAGAAGGAATTAAAAATCAATTAGAATATTTATTAACTAAGGAAGTTATAAGTTCTTTCCCAAAAGACTTCAGCACAGTTGCGGATTGGAAAAATGGTGAGAACACCTTAGACGAAAGAGCTAGAGCATATTTAGCTATAAATTGTGGACATTGTCATACCAAATCAGGAGTTGCAAATTCAACTGGTCTTTACTTAGATTACATTGAAACAAGGGCTAAAAGTTTAGGAATAAATAAGAAACCAGTTGCTACAGGAAGGGGCAGTGGGAATCTAAAGTATTCGATAGTACCAGGAAAGCCGCAAGAATCTATTTTACTTTATAGGATGATTTCTATTGACCCAGGAGTTATGATGCCAGAATCAGGTAGATCTTTGATGCACACTGAAGCAATACAATTAATTGAGGATTGGATAGGTTCCATGGAACACTAGATATGAACGAAAAAGAAGATCTTTTAAATAATTTAAAGATAGATCGTTCTCAAGAAGATCAATCTGAACCTTTTCCTGTAAAAATTGTTTCTACTATAGTTTCTGCCTTAGCAGTCATTGTGACAGGTCTTTGGTTTTTTTTAGCAGAAGAAGAGATCCAGGAAGTAACTACTTTCACAGTTAAATCGATTAATGCTTCTGGTTCTTCTGCTTCTAGTATCCTTGATGCTTCAGGTTATGTAGTTCCAAGAAGAAGAGCGACGGTTTCTTCAAAAATTACCGGTAAGGTTTTAGAAGTCTTAGTTGAGGAAGGAATGTATGTTGAAAAAGGACAATTATTAGCCCAGCTTGATGATAGTACTTATAAAGCTGATTTGGAATACGCTAAATCGCAGCTAAAACAGGCTCAAATTGCTTTTAAAAGCACAAGTGCTCTAATTGAAGGTAAATTTGCAAGCCCAGATGAACTAAAGACCAGAGAAGCGGTAATGGAAGGAGCTCAGGCTTTAGTGGACATTAGTAAACAAAGGCTGGCAGATATGCAGATTTTAGCTCCTTTTAGTGGAGTGGTAGTCTACAAGGCAGCACAACCAGGAGAAATGATATCTCCTGTATCAGCAGGTGGAGGGTTCACTGCCACAGGAATTTGTACAATAGTTGATATGGATTCCCTTGAAATAGAAGTTGATGTAAATGAAGCTTTTATTAATAGGGTGGAAGCTAGACAGCCTGTAGTTGCGAACCTAAATGCCTACCCAAAATGGGATATCCCAGCTGAAGTTATTGCTATTATTCCAACAGCGGATCGTAACAAAGCTACTGTTAGAGTGAGAATAGGATTCTTAGAGAAAGATGAAAGGGTTCTGCCCGATATGGGCATAAGGGTTTCTTTTCTTCAGAAAATGGCTGAAACGACATCAGAAAAGAAAGAAGGTGTGGTGGTTCCAAATGCCGCAGTATTAAATGAAGGTGACGAAAGTTATGTAATCTTAGTAAGAAATGGAAGAATCGAGATTAAACAGGTTGAAGTAGCTGAAGAAACTTCTAATTACTCTAGAATTGTAAAAGGAGTAAGGGCAGGAGATCAGGTGGTTGCTTCTTATGATGAAGAGTTAGAAAATAATCAAAAGGTTTCAATAAATTAAAGGGAGAAAGAAATGTCAGATTCTTTAGTCAGTGTCAAAAGTGTCAATAAGACTTATCAAAGAGGAGGAGAAGAACTAGTTGTTTTAGACGACTTAAGTTTAGAAGTTCCTGAAGGAGATTTTTTGGCTCTCATGGGTCCGTCTGGATCTGGTAAGTCTACCCTTCTAAATCTTATAGGGGGTTTAGACACTCCAACTACAGGATCAGTAGAAGTTGATGGCGAAAGACTCGATTCTTTAAACAGTAAGGCATTAAGTCAATGGCGATCTAGTCACGTTGGATTTATTTTTCAGTTCTATAATTTGTTACCAGTTTTGACAGCCTTTAGAAATGTTGAATTGCCGCTTCTCTTAACCAAATTATCCGGTTCACAAAGAAAACAACATGTAGAGACAGCCCTTAACATAGTAAGCCTCGCAGATAGAGCTTCACATAAACCTAATGAACTTTCAGGAGGACAACAACAAAGGGTTGCAATAGCAAGAGCTTTGGTCTCAGATCCAGATATTTTAGTTTGTGATGAGCCAACAGGGGATCTAGATAGAGAAACAGCAACAGAGATACTAAATTTATTGCAAATATTAAATAGAGATCATGGCAAGACCATACTAATGGTTACTCACGACCCCATGGCTGCCGAATCGGCTAAAAGAACTTTGCATCTAGATAAAGGCAAGCTTACTCACTAAAGCCAATGTATTGGGTTTTAATTAAAGCTAGTCTTTTCAGAAAGAAGATTCGAACCTTCTTAACCATCGCGTCTATTTCAATTGCCTTTTTACTGTTTGGGTTATTAAACTCCATGTCAGCTATTTTTACAGGATCCATGCAAGGTATGTCAGCAGATGTCATTATGGTCATGCCGAAATACAATATGTTTGGTACACAACCCTATTCAAATGTTGAATACGTAAGGTCCTTAGAAGGCATCGAAAAAGTAACTCATATGACCATGATGACCAGCGATCCGCTAGGCAGTATGTTTGACGGAATGATTTTTGCAACGGATGAAAATATTTTTGACGTTTATACAAGATTTCAAGCCACAGAAGAATACAAAGAAGCAATGCGCCAAAGACCTGACGGTGTTCTAGTTGGAAAACTATTGGCAGATCAAAAGAGTTTTAAGATAGGCGACAAGGTAAGGACTAAAGCTAGTTTCAAACACGAAGATGGCACGTTCAATTGGGAATTTGAAGTGGTAGGGTTTTACACTGTAAAGAACTTAACTGGTGATGAACTGGGTGTCATGGCTAACTATAAGTATATCGATGACAGCCGAATGACGATGAAGGGGACTACCGGTTATATTATCGCTGAAGTGTTATCTCCTGAACTGGCCGTTAGCATTTCAAATAAGATTGATAAAAACTTTCAGAACTCGGACAGGGCAACAAGAAGCGGTCCAGAAAACCAACTCGCTATGGAGATGGTAGGTGATTTTGGAGATATTCAGCTGATTATGAACTTAATATTATCTGCTGTCTTTTTTACGATCCTTTTAGTAACAGGCAATACCATGAGTCAAGCTGTAAGAGAAAGGACGGCAGACTTAGCAGTGCTCAAAAGTATAGGTTATGGAGATTTACAGCTGTTTGTTTCAGTTATATTAGAAGCCTTTATTATTATTTTTTCAGGTTTAATAGTTGGTATGGGGATTACTCTCTTAATGATTCCTTTGATAGTAGCTGCCAGTCAAGATATGCTAGCAGATGCAGTTTATTTAACTAGTTCTGCATTCATAACCGCTTTTCTTATAGGAGTTCTTGTTAGTTTTGTGTCTTCCTTTATGCCAGCAAGACAAGCGCTTAAATTAAAAGTAGTGGACGCTTTAGCTAAGGGATAAGTATGAAATATTGGACCTTAATTTCTGCTGCTTTAAATAGAAAACGATGGAGAACGGCCCTTACTGTTGGTTCTTTGGCTATTGCATTTATGCTATTTGGGATGTTGCGATCGGTTGCAGTTGCTTTCACTGCGGAGGTAGATTTTGAAGGAGATGATCGTCTTATTGTTATGTCTAAACTGTCCTTCACTGATCCACTACCTCTCTCTTATCGAGAAAGGATTAGGGCCATAGAAGGTGTCAGCCATGTTGCTCACCGAGAATGGTTTGGAGGAACATACATAGATCGAGCTAACTTTTTTCCAAAGTGGCCTGTGCCTGCTGAGGATTGGTTTGAAATTTATGATGGATTTAAGATAAGTGAACAAGAAAAAAGAGACTTCATAAACACAAGAACTGGAATGGTAGCTGGAAAAGCTTTAGCAGATAAATACGGTTGGAAAGTTGGAGACAAAATTCCTATTATCGGAGATATATGGGTAAAAGAAGACATGTCAAATCTATGGGAATTTGATTTAGTTGGTATTTTTGAAGAACAAGAATCCGATCCTGTATACGGCGGAGAAGAGCAAGCATTTATGAATCATGACTACTTTGAAGAAACGAGGGCTTACGGCAAAGGCACAGTAGGCAATTACATAGTTAGAGTTAAAAATAAGAATGACAATGAGAAGATTGCTAAAGAGATAGACAACATGTTTGCTAATTCTTTTAATGAAACCAAGACTTCAACAGAATCTGCTTTTAGTAAGATGTTTGCAGAACAAGTAGGTGATATAGGTTTTATTATGAATTCAATCCTAAGTGCAGTTTTTTTTACTATGTTACTCGTTACAGGTAATACCATGAGCCAAGCAGTCAGAGAAAGAACATCGGAGTTTGCCGTATTTAAAACAATAGGCTATTCAGATAAGACTATCCTGACTCTAATATTATCTGAGTCTATTGTAATTTGCGTAGCATCAATGATTTTGGGAATCGTTTTAAGTTTCATGGTTTTTTTAGGAATTTCCGGAGATTTATCTGCGTTTGTAGGAGATATTGCTTTTGAATATTCTGTAATATTATGGGCATTGTTTGCTGCTCTTTTAATGGCGATTGTTTCTGGCTTACCACCTGCTGTGGGTGCAATGAGGTTAAAAGTTGTGGATGCTTTAAGAAAGGGTT
>MDSY01134688.1_pt1 | contig 29900 bp, 27 predicted proteins | sample 811131 | NCBI WGS metagenome assembly MDSY01 (sample SAMN05326643, study PRJNA326480) | marine metagenome | isolation source: seawater | place: Atlantic Ocean: South West | collected 2010 | reverse complement strand
CATAAAGATAAATAATAATGATTGACTATTTAGAACAAACCAGAACACTCAGTAAAAGTGTTTACTTTTGTAAATAAAAAAACAATGATTGTATCCCCATCAATTTTATCATGCGACTTTGGAAATATCGAAAGAGACACAAAAATGCTTCACGACTCGGAAGCTGATTGGCTCCATATCGATGTCATGGATGGCGTCTTTGTTCCAAATATATCTTTTGGTTTTCCCGTTCTAAAAAACGTAAACAAGCATACAAAAAAAACTCTTGATGTTCATCTAATGATTGTAAATCCAGATAATTACATAAAAGAGTTTGTAGATTCAGGTGCTGATATTATTACTGTTCATTATGAGGCGTGCCCGCATCTTCACAGAAGTATTCAGCTCATCAAAAGCTACGGTATAAAGGCAGGAGTTGCATTAAATCCTCATACACCGGTTTCCGTTTTGGAGGAGGTAATTAAGGATCTAGACCTGGTTTTAATTATGTCAGTAAACCCTGGGTTTGGAGGTCAAAAATTTATTCCATCAAGCGTGGGAAAGGTCAAAAAATTAAAAGCCCTTATTGAGAAAAATAACGCCACGGCTATTATTGAGGTCGATGGAGGCGTAAATATTGAAACAGGTGCTGAACTCAGTAAAGCCGGAGCAGATGCAATCGTTGCCGGAAGTTATGTGTTTAAATCGGAAGACCCTTCGAAAACAATCTCAAACTTGAAAAAACTATAAGCGTAACACTTTGCTTTTAAAAACGTTTTAATTCATAATGTCTTTTATTTTTAGAATACTTCTCTTATTTGTGTTGCATGGCTCTTTTGTCTTTGCTCAATCTCAACTTGAAATTCAGGAGCTTGAGCTAAACGCAAAATTATTGGCCTTCCGAGAAGCAGTTACTGTTGAAGAGATGGATACTGAGAATGACAATTTTAAGAACGCAATGAATGTATTCCTAAATCAAGAAGGGGCCTTCAATTATACATTCAAGCACCTAGAATCCGTAGCTATTCTAGACAGCCCTGACGATAAAATACGGATTGTAAACTGGAATATTGAATATCCAGATATGTCATATGCATATGGCGGATTTATAATGATAAAAGGAAACAAAGGTATTCGGCTCGTTGCCCTAAATGATATGCATGATGCATATGAGAAAAAACCAATTGGCACTGTTGATTATACAGATTGGTATGGCGCACTGTATTACAAAATAATCCCATTCGAAAACGGAAATAAAACAGAGTACCTCCTATTAGGCTGGGACGGCGGAACCACGGGAAGCAATTTCAAGATTTTAGACGTCTTGGCGTTGGGCAAGCGAAGTGTTCGGTTTGGTAGCCCTGTATTCATTTCGGATAACAAGCTTCAAAAGCGAATTGTATTCGAATACGCCAATGGAGCAGTAATGAATATGCGATTTGAAGAAAAATATGGAAGAATCGTCATGGATCACCTTTCACCCGAGGCACCCGCACTCGAAGGTATTTACTCCTATTATGTTCCAGATTTATCTTATGACTCATACGCCTACAATGGCTCTTATTGGGTACTAAAAGAAGATGTTATTGCGGTGAACGATCCAGAATTTGAACCAAAAAGTTTTATTCAAATGAACCCTAGAACAGGGAAACTTGAAAGAAAAAAGTTAAAAAAAGACTGGATCAACCCTACGAATATTAAACAAAATGACGGAGAAATAAACCATGTCGCAAGAACTCCCGAGCTTGAGTCAGAATCTTCAAAAACTTCAGTAGAATTCGATAAAAAGGCACAACGAAGACTAAAAAGAGAATATAGAAAAGACCCTTCAGGACTCTCCATAACAACAGGGAAGTACAAAAGAAAAAAGAACCGAAATAAAACACCATAATGCAATTAGGACTTATCAACACATTAACAATTGACCGCTTCACCCCTCCTGGAGCATTCCTTGAGGACGAACAAGGAAATGAAGTCTTGTTGCCTCAAAAATATCTTTTAGATAGCTATGAGCTTGGACAAAAAATAGATGTCTTTGTTTTCAAAGACTCTCAACAGCGCATTGTTTGTACAACAGAAGAACCTTTCTTATTGCTTGGAGATTTTAAATACCTCAGAGTTACGCAGGTTCAACCCATTGGTGCATTCGTAGATTGGGGATTAGATAAGAATCTACTCATACCGTTTAGTGAACAAATCTGCAAATTAGAGGAAGAAGGGTATTATCTCTTCGTCTTGCGATATGACTATAAAACGGACCGTCTATTTGGAAGCATGCGCGTGAGAAAATCGCTCGATATTTGCACCGAAGAGCTCCAAGGCCAAGAGGTAGACTTATTGATCTGTGAGCAAAATGACTTAGGAATAAGTGTGATCGTGAACAATAAATATGATGGGATGATTTTCGATTCAAACATCATCGCGAGTCTAGAACCAGGAGAAGAGCGCAAAGGTTATGTTGAAAAAGTACGGCCCGACGGAAAGCTAGATATCCGTCTTGAACCGATTACCTTTGAAAAATACGATCTTGCAGAAACCAAAATACTCGGACTGCTAGAAGACAACGGGAAGCTAATGCTTAGCGATAAGTCTCCTTCAGATCTAATTAATCAAGAGCTAGGCATGAGCAAACGAACGTTTAAACAAGCGATCGGAAAGCTATATAAGCACCGCAGAATCATAATAAACAAGGACTCTATTGAGCTCCTAAAACGAAGATAACACATTACTTTGGATGGTAATGACTCTTTGCAGTTGACTCAATTAAAGTCCTGTTCAAGGTCATCGTCTTTCTCTCTTGCCGAGCGTACATTTCCATTTGGTCAGTGTAGTGAGGCCCCTCTGCATTTCTAGAATTGCCGTAGGGCAGCACAGTTTCTATCAGCACACCATCATTTGAATATTGTAAAATCATAATGTAGGATTCTCCATGCATAGGTTTTGCAGTTCCTTTTTCAAAAGGTGCGCTTGTCATCGCTGCAATCATGTCTGTCAAACCAGGTACTGCCAATCTTTTATTACCTCTCTGGTGCACCTGATAATCTCTAAGTTCAATGTCATAACGGCCAAAATATTTCTTCAAATGCTTATCGGTCAACTTTAAAGCACGATCCATTCTTTCTTCCCCTGAAAACTTCTTCCCATCGAGCCCAAGAAAATAATTATAGTAAATAGCCCATTGTGCAGCACCTATATTGGTTGTATCTGCACGCTTATCCCAACCCTGAATAAGGTCAACGACCTCTTTATATTTATTGTAATTTGGATAAGAATTAGGCGATGTCTTAAGTACAATATTTGCCCCTGAAGGAGTCCATAGAGAATCAGGATATTTGATGTCATATTTGATGGAGAAAAAATCCTCCATGCTTAATGATTCCTTAGTATCAATGAGCTGCATAAATCGAGCGCTCCTATTGTTTTCAGATTCTTTAAATCCAATCTGAGAATCAGCAAAATCAGCTTCCTTTAAATTATCTTTTTTGTGCGCACTGTTGAACGGCGTATTGTTGGTATTGAAAAGATAACCATGTTGTGGATTCAATAGCTTGGGTAATGACTCATAAGGAAGGTATGATTCTTGAAGAAGCTCAGAACTTTCACCTTTCATAACACCATTATGTCGTTTGCCTTCAGTTGATCTTTTGGGAACTAATCCATTATTCATCCAAAAAATATGGTCGTCACAATCAGCATACATTACATTGAAACGAGGAACAGTCATCATTTTCAACGCATCTTCAAATTCATTCCAATTTCTCGCTTTCCCCATATGATACCATTCATCAATTGAGGCGATATTTTCAAAGGCATTTGAATAAAAAGCGAAATAACCTTTTTTGTTTTCGATCACAGGGCCAAATGCGCTCCAAATTAGTTTCTTTTTGACTTTGAGAGTCAATCCCATTTTTGTCTTGAGCTTAAGTTTTACAGAAGACTCTTCGAAAGAGACCCATTTCCCATCCAACCAATATTGATGTTTGTTTTTGGGATTAATCTTTAACTGATACACATCAATCAAATCAGGATAATTATAAGTATGTGTCCACCCCAAATGTTCATTTGTTCCAATCATAGGAAAAGGAGAACCCGGGAATAAGCCACCTAGTAAATTCCAACCTTCACCAGAATTAATATGCGCTTCATACCATGAAAAAGGTCCTTCAAGAGGTTGATGCGTATTAACATTCAAAACTGTCTTGTCGTGCTCCATTATATCGCGGCTAAAAGCAAATGCATTGGATCCGATGGTCTTCTCCTCCATCTCCTCCTGAGCTGACTTATTCTTACCAGAAAGTAGCTTACCCAATATATCACCCGAATCTGAAAAAAAATGAATCACTAAATTATAACCCGTTAAGTAATCCATAACGGTCATTGGAAAGCTGTTTTTAACAAGAACCTCATCTGGAAAAGACTTTGCATACGCATTGATTCCTGCGACATAACCTTCTACAACCTTCATTACTTCAGGAGATAGGTCATCGACATGAGCGGTGGCTGTTTTCCTGCAACGCAAGAGCTCTACAAGGTAATCCATGATCACGCCGTCCTTTCCAGCATGCATACCCATAAGCCCTTTAGAAGGCAAAAAAGTATATTGGATTGTTTCAAAATCATCTTCAGAATGTGCCCAAGCCAAACCATATGCTGCAGCCTCATCTGTGACTCCATAAATGTGTGGAACTCCATATTGGTCCCTATAAATATCAATTTTATCAACTTCAATTTGTGCCCAAAACGAGCAGGTCAAAAGAAGAATAAATAGAAATAAATATACTTTCATGTTTTTTTTATTTCATTAACGCAGAAGGCGCTAAAAAGTTGTATCGTAATTTTCATTCTAACAATTATAAACAATTCAAATATTCCAAGTTGTTGCAGTTCCTTTAAAAACATATATTTGCACATATTTTTTACTTATGGCAAATACTTCAGATATCAAAAACGGACTGTGCATAAAGCACAACGGGAAACTTTTCCAAATCATTGAATTTCAACATGTGAAACCAGGTAAAGGGCCAGCATTCGTTAGAACTAAGATGAGACAAATTGAATCAGGAAAAGTACTAGACCATACGTTTTCTGCTGGGCACAAAATCGAAACCGTTCGAATAGAAAACCGTGACTACCAATATCTTTACAAAGACTCTGACACCTACATTTTTATGAATTCTAAAACCTATGAGCAAGTAAACATTGCATTAAAGATGGTTGAAAAAGCAGAATTCTTACAAGAAGGAATGATCGTCAATATATTATTTCACGCTGAAGAAGAACTTCCATTAGTGATTGACTTGCCAATGTATATCGTATCTGAAATAACCTATACAGAGCCCGGAATAAAAGGAGATACCGCAACGAATAGTATGAAGCCCGCTACAATCGCTACAGGCGCCGAAATTAGAGTTCCATTGTTCATAAACACAGGAGAGGTAATTAAAGTCGATACGAGAACAGGAGTATATGTTGAACGTGTAAAAAACTAATAGATGAAAAATACAGCGCTAACTGAAAAACATATTGCATTAGGTGCTAAGTTGGTTCCGTTTGCAGGATATGCCATGCCTGTTCAATACGAAGGCGTAACCATTGAACATGAAACTGTCCGTAATGGAGTTGGGGTTTTTGATGTTTCGCACATGGGTGAGTTTATTTTAAAAGGTGAAAAGGCCCTGGAGCTTATTCAAAAATTCTCGTCCAATGATGCTTCAAAGCTTTTTAACGGCAAAGCTCAATACAGCTGTATGCCAAATGGAAAAGGAGGAATTGTTGACGATTTAATCATTTATCAGATTAATGAAAATGAATATTTCTTAGTTGTCAACGCGTCTAATATTCAGAAAGATTGGGATTGGATCTCTTCTCATAATGACCTAGGCGTTGAGATGTCGAATGTTTCAGATGATTATTCTTTACTAGCGATTCAAGGACCAAATGCTGCAAAGGCAATGCAGAGCCTCACAGATGTAGACCTCAGTAATATGACCTATTATACCTTTGAACATAATCGTTTCGCAGGTATCGATAATGTTATGATTTCTGCGACAGGATATACTGGATCAGGAGGGTTTGAAATTTATGTGCGTAATGAGGACGCCAACGCACTTTGGGACAAAGTGTTTGAAGCAGGAAAAGCATTCGACATAAAACCAATTGGTCTCGCTGCAAGAGATACGCTACGTTTAGAGATGGGATTCTGTTTGTATGGAAATGACATAAATGACGAAACATCGCCCCTAGAAGCTGGTCTTGGATGGATTACCAAATTCACAAAAGACTTTGTTGATAGCTCGTTTTTAAAGAAACAAAAGGAAGATGGTGTCAAGAAAAAACTGGTTGCATTTGAAATGATCGATAGAGGTATTCCAAGAAAAGACTACGAGATATACGATGCCCATTCCAACTGCATCGGATCAGTAACATCGGGAACGATGTCTCCTTCTTTAAAGATTGGGATTGGTCTTGGATATATAGATTTACCTCTAAATAAGGTAGATACTGAAATTTTCATAGCTGTCCGCAATAAGATGCTGAAAGCTAAAGTAGTGAAACTACCTTTCTACAAAAAGTAACCTAAAACTTAGGACATTTTTTACAAGCATAACCTTTCTTTTTGTATTTCTTACAACACTTCTTTTTCTTATCACAGGATAGTACGCAATCCGGAAAAAAGACGTCTTGACTTGTGGGGTCAGCAACAAAAAGATCTAATTTGGTCATTATTTAGAAAGATTCTAAACAAAGATAATGACTTTAATTAAAATGCGAAGAATCGACAAAAGAAAATACGAAGACAAAAAAATAGCGCAGTACAAACTGCGCTACTTCAATTTATTAAATTTTTCTAGGATTAAACCAAACCTTGGTCAATCATTGAGTCTGCGACTTTGACAAAACCAGCAACATTTGCTCCCTTGACATAATCGACATTACCATCCTCTAATGTTCCGTACTCAACACATGCATTGTGAATTGAAACCATAATTTCATGTAATCGATCATCTACTTCTTTTGATGACCATGACATTCTTAAAGAATTTTGAGACATCTCCAAACCAGATGTAGCCACTCCGCCTGCGTTAGATGCTTTACCTGGTGCAAACAAAACCTTCGCGTCAAGAAACTTTTCAATTGCTTCAGGTGTTGACGGCATATTAGCTCCTTCTGCGATACATATTACGCCATTTGCAATAAGCATAGCTGCCTCTTCGCCATTTAATTCATTTTGGGTAGCACATGGTAGCGCAATATCAACATCCACACCCCAAGGCCTTTTTCCTTCGATAAATTTGGCATTAGGATATGTTTTTACATATTCAGAAATACGACCTCTTTTCTCGTTCTTTAACTCCATAACAAAAGCTAATTTATTAACATCAATACCGTCTTCATCTAAAATGTAACCTTTAGAATCTGAAAGTGTTAAAACTTTTGCCCCTAGTTCTGTTGCTTTTTCGCACGCATATTGTGCAACATTACCAGAACCTGAAATTGCAACCGTTTTACCTTCAAAAGTTTGGTTTTTCGTTGCCAACATCTCTTTTGCAAAATATACCGTACCATAACCAGTAGCTTCAGGACGGATCAATGATCCTCCCCAATTTCGTGCTTTACCAGTTAAAACACCGGTAAACTCATTTCGTATTCTTTTATATTGACCGAACATATATCCTATTTCTCTTCCTCCAACTCCAATGTCACCTGCGGGAACATCTGTGTCTGGGCCAATATGGCGGCACAACTCTGTCATAAAAGACTGACAAAACTTCATTACTTCATTGTCTGATTTTCCCTTAGGGTCAAAATCCGAACCTCCCTTACCTCCTCCGATTGGAAGTGTAGTTAGTGAGTTTTTAAAAATCTGTTCAAAACCAAGGAACTTAAGAATTGATAAATTTACAGATGGATGAAATCTCAAACCACCTTTATATGGTCCAATTGCAGAGTTGAATTCAACTCTATAGCCCCTATTCACTTGAGCTTCTCCGTTATCATCCAACCAAGGTACCCTAAACATGATTGTTCTTTCAGGCTCTACAATTCTATCCAAGATTTTTGATAACTTGTACTTTGGATTCTCCTCAACAAAAGGAATTACAGCTTCAGCAACCTCTTGCACAGCTTGTAAAAATTCTGGTTCATGTGCATTTTTCAATGACACTCTATTCATAAATGCTTCAATTTCTGAATGATAACTAGTCGACATAACAACGTAATTTTAAAGGTTCAAATCGAGGCAAAAGTAAGCAAGATTTACTAATGTTAAATGTTATTTATCAAAAAGTTAAAGGTGATTTACTCGGAATACTTATTTCACTTGATTTCCTTTATTTTTAATAGACAATAAAATGCATTAAATTTGCGCTGCGTCAAGCAACCTTCAATAAACACAAACGTCTAACGGTAAGAAGAATATTAGAGATGATTATTAGAAATTCAATTGTTGCTTTTTTAAGCATTTTAGTTATTACACAGAACGCTTTCTCTCAGCAGCAAATATGCTTAGGAGATGATGCCACAGCTTGCGCAGGTGAAGGTATTGATATTGAAAATTGCACCCCAGGTGGTGCAGGTTCCTTTTTAGGAGGCCTTCACTTAGAAAATCCAACCATAATACCAACCTTGACTGATGACTCTTGGAGCGGAATTGCACCAATTGGTTTTGACTTTACGTTTTATGGAAATACTTTCGGTCAGTTTGTAATCGGTTCAAACGGTGTGATTTCTTTCAATACGACCAATGCTAATGGATATTGTCCTTGGACTCTTGACGGAACTCCTCTGCCCAACACAGGGTTAACAGCAACTCACAATGCAATTCTCCCGTTCTATCAGGATATGAATCCGTCTGCACTTGTTAGTCCTCAAGGCAATATACAATACGAGACCATTGGCACTGCGCCAAATAGATTGTGTGTAATTCTCTACAAAGAAATCGGAGCTTTCTCTTGTGGAATAACTGAATGCAACTATTCAGGTGTTGTTCTTTTCGAGGGTTCAAACGATATAGAAGTCCATATCGGTAAAAAAACTGTTTGTGGAACTTGGAATGGAGGTTTAGCTATACAGGGTATACAAAATTTGAACGGAACTATCGCCCACATCACACCCGGCAGGAACAATACTATTTGGTTAGCAGATAATGACGCATACAGATGGAACTACCTTGGTGGAACGAACTATGATATAGAGGCAATTCCATATGTTCAAGTCACAGGTGCAGGAAGCAATTTAGTCTGGAATAATACCCTAGGAGATACTTTTCCTTACGCTACAACCCTAAACATTACAACTCCCCCGCCAGGAACAACAGGTTATTTTTTAACTGCTTCAGCTTGTGGGACAGCATTAGGTTCAGTATCAGATACATCATTCATAACAACAGCATCTCCTGAAGTAATTGCTTCATCAACAGATGACATTTGTAGCCAGGGAGTTGGAAGTGTAACAGCTTCTCCAGGATCAGGCTCTCCAAGTCCCTTCACCTTTTCGTGGCCTGCACTAGGTGCAGCCACCCAAACGGTCAATAATGTTTTCCCAGGAACTTATTCTGTATTTATGGTCGATGGAAATGGATGTACCTCAAATGCTACGATAACTGTCGGAGATAGTCCCGCGGCATTCACATCGACTTTTACCCCAGTATCATGTACAGGAGGAACAGATGGATCGGCTACAGCAATAATGACCCCTTCCGATGGAACGGAAACTTTTCTTTGGAGCAATGGGCAAACAACTGCTACAGCTTCGAATCTTAGTGGAGGTGATTACACTTGTACAATCTCAGCAAGCTCTGGCTGCGTAGGTAACATTACGGTTACAGTAACCGAAATACCTTCAATGGGACTGAGTATCACTAACCAAAATGATGCATCCTGCAACAGTCTCAACACTGGTTTGGTTCAGGTTGGCGTGACTGATGGTACACCACCTTATTCTTATAGCTGGGATCAAAGCACCTCTATCACAAATGAAGCGACTGACCTTTTCGCCGGCACGCATTCCATAACAATAACAGATGATAATGGTTGTACCGGTCAAATCACTGCAACAATTGGTGAACCAGATGCATTAAGCATAAGTGATTTAACACCAGATAGCGTTATCTGTGGCGATGCATTCATAAGCCTTCAAGCGACCGGAAATGGTGGTTCAAGTCCCTACATCTACACATGGACAGCCAATGGCTCTAGTATAGACGTTGGTCAGACCATTACAGTTAATCCAGTTGCCAACAACACACAATATTGTGTGACACTTAGTGAAGAATGCGGATCACCTGAAACAGTTGAGTGTTTATCTGTAACCTTCCCTAACAATATTACGCCAATCATTGCACCCGACGTTCAAGTTCAATGCGTGCCTGGAGATTTTCTTTTTTATAACAATACAATAGAGGGTGCTGATGTACAAACCACCGAGTTTGCTTTTTCAAATGGTGATACCTATACAGCAGATGGAACAGAGTCCATACAATGTACTTTCGAATTCCCAGGAACCTATGACTGTTATGTTACCATCACCTCCAATTATGGGTGCACTTATACCGAAGATTTTCAAAATATCATCACTGTTACGCCACCGCCAATTGCAAACTTCACCTTATCAAAAAATCCAGCAACGTGGTTTGAAACTGAAATTCAGACAACAGAATCATGTATAGGAAATGTAGTAGATTTTCAATGGTTTAGTCCAAGTGCATTGTCACTAATTAGTAATGAGGGTTCGGCAATGATTACCTATCCTGAAGGAGTATCCGGAACTTATCCTATTACACTTATTGCTACAACAAACGAAGGTTGTTCTGATACAACAACATTAGATGTTGAAATAGTTCCTGATGTTATTTTTTATGCACCCAACTCCTTCACTCCGGATGATGATGAGCACAATCAAACCTGGACCATTTTTGTAGAAGGTATCGATGTTCAAAACTTCACGCTAGAAATATTTAATAAATGGGGAGAGACAATTTGGGAAACAAATGACATCAAGGCCCAATGGGATGGGACGTACCACAAAGGAATTGTTCCTCAAGGAACCTACATTTGGAGGGCCATATACAAAGAACGCGAAAACGATGGTAGACAAATACATACCGGTTACGTAAATGTTATTCGATAAAAAATCAACTATGCTTAAACAATTATCTTACTTATTCATTGCTGTATTTGTTTTTTCTTCCTGTGACGTATTGAATAAAGTTGCCTCTGATGCCGCAAATAACCTCATTAACGAGGGGTCTTCTGAGGTACAAGCGCCAAGTTTGACAAATTCAGAGGTTATCTCTGGACTAAGAGAGGCCTTGAATGTTGGAATTCAAAATTCAGTAGCAGTTACATCCGTTACCGATGGTTTTCTTTCAAACAGCAATATAAAATTACCCTTCCCTCCTGACGCGATGAAGGTAAAAGAAAAAGCTTTAGACCTTGGTCTTGGTGCTCAAGTAGAAAAGTTTGAAACTACCTTGAACCGCGCGGCAGAAGAAGCTTGTAAAGAAGCGCTCCCTATTTTCAAAAAATCAATAACAGAGATGTCTGTAAGCGATGGATTTGCCATACTTAACGGAGGGAATGGTGCAGCAACTAAATATTTAAAAGAACAAACAACCGAAAGCTTAACTAATGCCTTTTCTCCTAAAGTAAAAGCGGCTATTTCGAAAGTTAAATTAACGGATTACTGGAACCCGCTAATCAACAAATACAATACAGCCATGATGCTAACAGGTGGCGAAAAAATAAACCCGGATCTTGATGTTTTTGTAACACAAATGGCGATAGAAGGCCTATTTTTCATGGTAGAATCTGAAGAAAATAAAATTAGATTAGATCCAATAGCCAGAGTCACTGACCTACTAAGTAAGGTATTTGGAAGCTTAACCAACTGATGATCTTTGAGAAAATTTGCCCCTACTGAGCTTGTATTAAATTCAAAAAACCAAGTCTATCATCTTGGAGTTTCTTCCGATGACCTGTCTACAAAAATAATACTCGTTGGTGACCAAGAAAGAGTCTCACTAGTTTCAGAACAATTCGATTCCATTGAATTCAAATCAAATCACAGAGAATTCTTCTGTCACACAGGAATGTATAAAAACAAACGAATATCAGTATTGTCAACAGGAATTGGTACCGATAATATTGATATAGTTGTTAACGAATTGGATGCCGCATTCAACATAAATCTTGAAACTAAAGAAGAAAAAAGAAAGCAAACAAAGCTAGAACTGCTTAGAATTGGAACTTGTGGCTTATTACAGGCAGAAATACCGCTACATGCTTATGTTTTAAGCGAGTATGCCTTAGGTCTTGATAATGTTGGACATTTCTACAAACTTAACTATACTAATCAGGAAAAAGAGCTACTCCAATCGATTCAAGACTGCTCACTCTTTCCGGCGCACATCATTCCGTACTTGAAAAAAGCATCCTCTAATTTCATAGAAAAATTTGAGAAAGAAAATACGATTAAAGGAATAACTGTAACTAGCTCAGGATTCTACGGACCACAAGGAAGGGCGCTACGATTGCCAACTTATACTTCAGATCTTCATGAAAAACTGCAAAGATTTAAGCATAATGAGCATCGATTTGTGAATTTTGAAATGGAAAGCTCCGCCCTATTTGCACTTGGAACAGCTTTAGGACATTCATGCGCAACAATTTGCTTAGGTATTGCAAATAGACCTGCGAAAGAATTTTCAAGTGACTACAGCGAACACATGAAGGGCCTCATTCAACATGCTTTAGAAAAATTGTAAGCTTAATATCGATTAACCGCTCCTTCTTATATCTGCACCAATATTATTCAAACGAATGTCTATATCTTGATATCCCCGATCAATCTGCTCTATATTATGAATGGTACTTTTTCCATTTGCCGATAGGGCCGCTATAAGCAATGAGACTCCAGCTCTAATATCGGGAGAAGTCATCTGTATTCCCCTTAAAGCATTCTTTCGGTTCAAACCTATAACCGTAGCCCGGTGTGGATCGCACAGAATAATCTGTGCTCCCATGTCAATGAGTTTATCCACAAAAAATAAACGAGATTCAAACATTTTTTGATGAATCAACACAGACCCTTTTGCTTGAGAAGCTACAACGAGAATGATCGATAATAAATCGGGAGTGAACCCTGGCCATGGAGCATCAGATATAGTCATAATTGAACCGTCAATAAAGGTTTCTATCTCATAGCTCTCCTGAGCAGGTACAAAAATATCATCTCCTCTTCGTTCTAATTTAATGCCCAACCTTCTAAAAATAGTTGGTATGATTCCAAGGTTTTCCCAGCTTACATCCTTTATAGTTATCTCAGATTGAGTCATTGCTGCCAGACCAATAAAAGAACCAATTTCAATCATATCCGGAAGAATGCGGTGGTAGCATCCGCCTAAATCCTGAACGCCTTTAATCGTCAACATGTTAGAACCAATACCCGTGATTTTGGCACCCATTGAGTTTAACATTTTACACAGCTGTTGAAGATATGGCTCACATGCTGCATTATAGATTGTAGTTTCTCCCTTCGCCATTACAGCTGCCATCACGATATTAGCAGTACCGGTTACAGAAGCTTCATCCATATGAATATAGGCACCTTTCAAATTTTGACCCTCTACCGCATAAAAATGTTCACCGGCATCATAATTGAATTTAGCACCCAGCGCTATCATACCAGCAAAGTGTGTATCTAATCTTCTTCTTCCTATCTTATCTCCTCCTGGCTTTGGTAAATAACCTACGCCAAAACGCGCAAGAAGCGGTCCCACAATCATAACCGAACCTCGAAGTGAACCTGCCCTGATCTTAAAATCTTCAGATTGTAGATAATCAATATTAATTTCTTTGGCTTGGAATATATACGTCCCTTTCTCCACTTTTTCCACCTTAACGCCCATAGCTTGCATTAGAGCAATCAGTTTGTTTACATCAATAATATCAGGAATATTAGAAATGGTCACCTTTTCGGCCGTTAGTAAAGGGGCACACAATACCTGTAATGCCTCGTTTTTTGCTCCTTGTGGTGTCAGCTCACCTTTGAGAGGTTTCCCTCCATAAATTTCAAACGAAGCCATACGCTATCTTTTATATCTCTTCTTTTTAGACTTATAATTGTTATTTGTCCTTGTACTCTTTTTGTTCTGACCAATCGTCCTCAAAATTTGATTCGTATTGATTAATTCATCAGGGTTTTCCAATACCAATTCATTGTTTGATAACTCTTTGATATTTTCTGCAATCACGTTGTTTTCAACCGCATTGTTGTTGTGTGTCAAATACTGCGTTTTCATAAAATTAGCCATCGACATTTTCAATGCTTGCTTTGCATCAGGGTCTTCAAGATCTTTAGCATCACTCAGTATTTTCTCTGTGTACTTTCCATAATGACCGTATTTGATTCTTCCTTTCGGATAAATCATAAGATTTGGCTTTTCACTCAACACCTCTTTGTTTGGAATTTCATAAGGAGAATCTACATCCAACTGAAAGTGAGACATTACAAAAAGATGTGTCCATAATTTAGGTCTGTAATCGTCCACGTCTCTTAAGTGAGGATTTAGCTGCCCCATCACCTCAATAATGGCTTGAGCGGCGCTATTTCTTTCTGAGCGATCTTTAATCTCCATCGCATGAGATATCATATTTTGCACATTTCTTCCATATTCTGGAAGGATCAGCATTTCTCTCGTTGTATTGTATTCCATATTTAGTCTTCTAACAGGTTCCCTAAGGCGTTGTTGTAAATTTCTTTTGACTCATTTACAAAACCATAGTGTTCATCATCAATGACAAGCTTTCCTTTTGTAACATGTCCTAGCAAGGTAAAGTTAACTTTTGAATTAACCATATGTTCAAGGAACAAATCTTCCTGGTCCTCAGAAACAGTTACTACAATTCTTCCTTGCCCTTCTCCAAATAAGAAAGCGTCTTCTCTGATTTCAGAATCAGTTACAACATCAAAACCTAGTGAACGAGGAAAGGACATTTCTACAAGCGTGACGTACAAACCTCCATCAGCTACATCATGAGCGGCGTTGATACGGTCTTGTTGAATTAGGTCCTTTATTACAGCATGTGCGCTGAATTCATCCTCTAAATCAAAATAAGGTACGGGTGAGGCTTTCACACCATGATAATTGGCTAAATATTCAGAAGAACCAATATCCTCTTTATACTTTCCAATCAAGAAAATCAAATCGCCTTTCTCCTTAAAATCTAAGGACATAAGATTATTCTTATCTTCCAGAAGTCCAATCATTCCAATAGTTGGGGTTGGAAAAACAGGAACCTCCACTCCGTTGATCACAGATTGGTTGTAAAAGGAAACGTTTCCACCCGTAACAGGGGTGTTGAATTTCAAGCATGCCGCTGACATTCCCTTGATTGCACCTACAAACTGCCAATAAGATTCTGGATTGTAAGGATTACCAAAATTCAAACAATTTGTAATTGCACTAGGCTCTCCTCCTGAACAAGCAATGTTTCTTGCTGCCTCAGAAACCGCAATCATCGTTCCTATCTCTGGATCGGCATTTACATATCTGGAATTACAATCTACGGTCATAGCAAGGGCCTTATTGGTCCCTTTAATATTGACTACTCCCGCATCTGAAGGCACATTTGTTGTCATGGTTCTTGTACCCACCATAGAATCATACTGCTCATAAACCCAACGCTTTGAAGCTATATTAGGCATGGCCAACATAGCATCCGCAACTTTTTTCAAGTCCTTAGGCTGCTCAATCGAATTAATGTCGAATTTCTTAAACTCTTCATAGTATGCAGGCTCCTTATATTCTCGCTCATATTGTGGAGCTCCACCACCAAGAACTAATGATTCCGCCGGAACATCTCCCACCTGTTCACCATTCATGTAATAACGAATTCTTTGTGTATCAGTTACGACACCAATTTCTTCAGCATGTAAATCCCATTTATCAAAAATATCTTTTACGATTTGCTCTTTTCCTTTTTGAACCACAACAAGCATACGCTCCTGAGACTCAGAAAGTAAAATTTCATAAGGAAGCATATCTAATTGGCGTGTTGGTACTTTATCTAAATCTATCTCCATCCCAACATCTCCTGCAGCACTCATTTCACAAGTGGAACAGGTAATACCCGCAGCACCCATGTCCTGCATTCCAACGATTGCATCTGTTTCGGATAATTCCATAGTCGCCTCAAGGAGTAATTTTTCCATGAAAGGGTCACCCACTTGAACAGAAGGCAAATCGGAAGCAGAATCTTCAGTAATATCTTTTGAAGCAAATGCTGCTCCTGCAATACCATCCTTACCGGTTGAAGAGCCAACAATGAAAACAGGATTTCCCGGACCTTTCGCCGTTGCTGAAATCATTTTTGTCGTATCAATTGTCCCCGCAGAAAATGCGTTCACTAATGGATTTGTGTTGTACGAATCCTCAAATGCTACCTCACCTCCCACAATGGGAATACCAAATGCATTACCATAGTCACCAATCCCTTTAACAACACCTTTTACCAACCATTTGGTTCTGTCGCGTTCTATATTACCAAAGCGCAAAGAATTCAATTGAGCTATAGGTCTAGCACCCATGGTAAATATATCTCGATTAATTCCTCCTACTCCTGTTGCCGCTCCTTGATAAGGCTCTAGAGCACTAGGATGATTGTGTGATTCTATTTTAAAAACACAACCCATGCCATCTCCAATATCAACTAGGCCTGCGTTCTCTTCACCCGCTTTTACGAGCATGTGAGGACCATCTTTTGGCAGAGTCTTTAACCATAAAATTGAATTCTTGTAAGAACAATGTTCAGACCACATGACAGAATAAATTGCTGTTTCTGTGAAATTTGGTGTACGACCAAGGATGCCCTTAATCATTTCAAATTCATCTTCTCTTAAACCTAAATCTACGGCCTGCTCTATTGTTGCTTCTTTTTGGAGGGTTTCGCTCATTTCTTCTTTATTATCAGACAAAAATAAGGATAAAATAGGTATCTCATTCCATAATAAAAAAGAATTAAATCTGCCTTAATGCGATATTTGATAAAGAATACAAAACCTTATAGAATTTCATTATTTTAAGTATTTTTGTTCCTTAAAATAAGTACTATGAATTATGACATCATTGTAGTAGGAAGTGGCCCAGGAGGATACGTTACTGCTATTCGAGCATCACAGCTAGGTTTAAAAACAGCAATCGTTGAACGAGAAGCTTTAGGTGGAATATGTCTCAATTGGGGATGTATCCCAACGAAGGCACTTCTGAAATCTGCAAATGTTTTTGAGTACTTAAGTCATGCTTCCGATTACGGAATAACCGTTCAAGATGCGAAAGTAGATTTCGGCGGAATGGTCAAAAGAAGCCGAGATGTTGCTGATGGGATGAGCAACGGGATCAAATTCTTGATGAAGAAGAACAAAATTGATGTACTGACCGGAAACGGAATCATCAAAGCAAACAAAACAGTCACTGTTACGGATGAAGCTGGGAAAAGTACGGATTACAGCGCCTCAAAAGGATTGATTATTGCTACAGGTGCTAGGTCACGAGCATTACCTAACCTTCCACAAGACGGTGAAAAAATAATTGGATACAGACAAGCAATGACATTAAAAACACAGCCCAAGAAAATGGTAGTTGTGGGGTCCGGCGCAATCGGTGTTGAATTTGCGTATTTCTATAATGCAATTGGAACAGAGGTAACTGTTGTAGAATACCTTCCAAATATAGTTCCTGTTGAGGATATAGATGTTTCAAAGCAATTGGAAAAGACATTCAAAAAATCTGGAATCAAGGTAATGACTGGGTCTTCGGTTGAAAGTGTTGATACCTCCGGAAAACAATGTGTCGTTTCAGTAAAAACTGCCAAAGGAGAAGAAAAAATTGAATGTGATGTCGTTCTATCTGCTGCAGGTATCCAAGCAAATATCGAGAATATAGGATTAGAAGAGGTCGGTATTGTTGTAGACAAAGGTAGAATTCTTGTAGATGACTTTTACCAAACCAATATGCCAGGCTATTATGCCATTGGAGATGTTGTTCCAGGGCCAGCATTAGCTCATGTTGCCTCAGCAGAGGGTATTGTCTGTGTTGAAAAGATAGCCGGTCACCATCCGGAAGCAATCGATTACGGAAATATCCCAGGCTGTACCTATTGTTCTCCTGAAATAGCCTCAGTTGGTATGACAGAAAAAGCTGCTAAAGAGGCCGGTATCGAACTGAAAATCGGAAAATTCCCATTCTCGGCCTCAGGTAAAGCTAGCGCAGCCGGAGCAAAAGACGGCTTTGTTAAATTACTTTTCGATGCACAATATGGTGAACTCCTTGGAGCACACATGATTGGTGCGAATGTTACAGAAATGATCGCAGAAATCGTTGCAATCCGAAAACTTGAAACAACGGGACAAGAATTAATAAAAACGATTCATCCTCATCCAACAATGTCAGAAGCCGTAATGGAAGCAGCAGCAGCGGCCTACGGTGAGGTAATTCATTTGTAGGTATTGTACGTTTGATGCCCTTTTAATTGGTAACAAAGACAAGCATGATTGTTGTCATGAGTTCAAGCATGAAAAATAAATTCCAGATATAACGAAAGTTATTTTCAAAATCTTTGACATACAATAGAATTGCAGGCAGGAGACCAAAAAATAATACAAGTCTAAAATCTAAGGTTAAAGCAAGTAGACCAATAGCTGCATGAAATGCATGCCACAACCAATGAATGGACAGTTTTTCTTGAATGGCCCATGTTATAATGCTAAGTAAAAAAAGTAACAGACTTAAAACCAATAAAATATCGGGAATCAAGGAGGAATTTAAATGGCTGAGCTCATTTTGATTTAGTAGAGCTGCTGTGAGCATCGGATTGATGCTTATTTTTAATAGGACTCCTGTTAGGAACAAATAGTTATACACCCTTCTGCTCTGCCGATTGAAAAGAATAAATCTCAAAGTACCCCAAAGCAAAACAAAATCAAAAATAGGAAAGGGCAGTAAAAAAAAATGGGCATCAAAAAGGAGACCTAGACCGTACATTAAAAATGTCAAAACGGTCAGGAAAACAAATTTCTTTTCTCTAATCATCAGATCCGATTACATCATAGATGTAGTCGAAGGTAGAAAGGATTTCAGCCTTACCATCAACGATGGCTATGTCATGTTCAAAATGTGCACTGGGCATACCGTCTTCGGTAACAATCGTCCATTCATCATCGAGCGTGCGAACTTTTTCAGTACCCATATTGATCATAGGCTCAATGGCAATGGTCAATCCATTTTGGATTTTTTTACCACGACCTCTACGACCGAAATTAGGAACCTGAGGTTCTTCATGGAGCGTTTTACCCAAACCATGTCCGACAAGATCCCTAACCACACCAAAATTATTTTTTTCAGCATGTTGCTGTATCGCCCAACCTATGTCCTCCAATCGATTGGCGGTTGTGCATTGTTCAATACCTAAATAAAGGCATTCTTTAGTGACTTTTAATAAACGATTGCGCTCATCAGAGACTTCTCCAACCTTAAAGGTATAGGCATGATCTCCATAATAACCTTTGTATATAGAACCACAATCTACAGAAACAATGTCTCCTTCTTTAAATGGTTTTTCAGTGGGTAACCCATGTACTACTTGCTCATTTACTGAAATAAGTAAAGTACTAGGACAGCCATAAAGACCAAGGAATCCTGGCTTCGCATCTTGTGAAAGAATATAATCATGCGCCATTTTATCTAATGAAAGAGGGGTCACTCCCGGCTTTATTAGTTTGGCCACCTGACCCAATGTTCTGCTTACTACCTGCGCTGCATCGCGCATGATTGCAATTTCTTCTTTTGTTTTATATAATATCATGTATTTATTAAAAAGCGACATGGGTCGCAAAGGTAGATAATTATCATTGATACACCCTTAACTTAATTCGTTTAACCACCGCATGGTATCAACCTGATCTGCATAATCATCTAACTCGGGACATTGAGCCGCACCAAAAGGTAATCCATTAACTCCAATAGAACATTGAATGGCATCCTTGTGTTGCTCAAAATAATTTCGCGCCTCATTTTCGTCATTATAAAAATGATAGTAAATCATTCCTAATGGGGAATGTAGATCTTCTGTTTCCTTTAATAGCACGAAATTATTGTCCAATAATTTTTCTTGATTCATCAAATGAATAGCCTTATTGTAATCGTAATTATTGCCGTACTTCTTATTATTTATAACCTCTCCCTGATGCACTATGTGCTCAAACACCTTGTTAATGTTATAAGATTTTGGAAGTAACAGATGGGAGACACTTCGGCATCCCCTTCCAAAAAAATCAAAAATATCGTTACTTAAAGACTTTAGCTCTATTTCTGTTTCACTACCTCCCAAAACAGCTATTGATGTTCGGTTTTTTCGAAATATATGCGGGTACTTGGCGAAATATTGTTCAAAATGAAGAAAACTTGAATTACTTCCTGTTGCAATTACAGCGTCAAACCCTTTCATATTTCGGCTAGAAAATGAAATGTACTCCTTTACTTCAGGGTAAAAGCAAGCTAAAAAGTCTGCCAACACTGGCAAAAGTTTATCGTCTTCAGAGCTCATTTTAGCCATCACTCTATTTCCGGAAATTAGCACACAAAGAAAATCATGAAAACCAACAAGAGGAATATTACCAGCCATAATCACGGCAACATTCTTGGGTTGACTCGCAAATGTATATTTCGAACACCACGCTTCGAGAAGATCCTTCTCCAATGACCTGCCAAGATTAAGCATAGCCTTTCTAATCATCGGTTCAGTAAACCAACCGTTATGATGTTTTAACGTTTCGATAATGGAAATAAGTTTATCGTATTCGTTAGCAGTAACGCCTATTTCAAAATTATTCCAGGGCTTGTTTTCACCTATATTTCGCAACACAATACCGAGTTGACTAAAGGCTTGAATTAATGGTTCTCTTTTCACGGTACAAATATACTAAGCTTCTTTTTTGTAAGATTGAACAAAAGAATCAAATTTGGGTTTTATATTTGTATAAAAATTGTGTGTTATGTCCATAATGATAACCGATGAATGTATAAACTGCGGAGCGTGCGAGCCTGAATGTCCAAATAATGCAATTTATGAGGGTGGTGCCGAATGGAAATACTCTGACGGAACCACATTAAATGGTACGATCACCACGCTTAATGGAGATGATGTTGACGCAGATGAGTCTTTTGAACCGGTGGATATGGATGTTTATTACATATCACACGACAAATGCACAGAATGTGCAGGATTTCATGATGAACCGCAATGTGCTGCTGTATGCCCAGTAGATTGCTGCGTTGATGATCCTGATTATAGAGAATCAGAAGACGAACTACTTGCGAAAAAAAGCTTCTTGCACCTATAAAGGTTCGGCAATAGAAATCTTTATATCAATATAAGAAGCACCAACACCGCGCTGACTATAATTTGCATCATTCATATCGTAGCCCCTCCTACCTCGTAAACAGGACAGGATTTCACTTTTCAATCGTCCTTCCCCTACCCCATGAATAATAAGGATGCGATTTGTTTTTTTCTTTAAATGACTATTGACAAAACGTTTGAATGTGTTCATCTGAATGGTGAATTTCTCGTGGGCTGAAGCCTCATGCTTCGTTGTGTCAAATGATTCGAAGTGAAGATCTAACCTCGGAATGTCTTCTGCATTTATTTTATTCGTTCTAGGCTTTATTCGATCGATTTCCTTGGCTTCAACATCACCTGTTTTAAAATAATGTATTTTAACTGCCTTCTCTTTCGGTACCCTTAATTCGAAACCATGTTCATCAATGACATAGAGCGCATCTTCTTGTAAAGATTCGATTGTATACCGACCCGTTTCATTTAAAATAGAAATAACCTCACCAATAGAAAACATAAAGAATAAATTTTACATGTTTCTTCTGTACTGACCTCCAACCTCAAACAAGGCGTTGGTTACCTGACCAAGCGAGGCATGTTTACAGATTTCCATAAGCTCTTCGAACATATTTTGATTATTGACCGCGGCATCCTGAATCGTCTTTATACCCTTTTTCGTACTATCTTTCTCGGCCTTATGTAAATAATTAAGCATTTCAATTTGGTATTGCTTTTCTTCTTCTGTTGCGCGAATAACTTCTTTTGGCAATACAGTGGGAGAACCCTTTGAGCTTAAAAATGTATTTACACCAATAATCGGGAATTCACCCGTATGTTTTAGTGTTTCATAGTAGAGTGACTCCTCTTGAATCTTGGACCTTTGATACATGGTCTCCATAGCGCCCAAAACACCGCCACGTTCGGTAATTCTGTCGAACTCAGAAAGAACAGCCTCCTCAACTAAATCTGTTAAATCCTCGATAATAAAGCTTCCTTGAAGCGGATTTTCATTTTTAGCCAATCCAAGTTCTCTGTTTATAATCAGCTGAATTGCCATAGCTCGACGAACAGACTCCTCCGTTGGTGTTGTAATTGCTTCATCATAGGCATTCGTATGTAAAGAATTGCAATTGTCATAAATCGCATAGAGGGCCTGCAATGTAGTTCTGATGTCATTAAAGTCAATCTCCTGAGCATGGAGAGAACGACCTGAAGTCTGGATGTGATACTTTAACATTTGCGCCCTTGGATTTGCACCATACTTTTTAGCCATTGCTTTAGACCAAATTTTTCTTGCCACCCTTCCGATTACCGCATACTCAGGGTCAATTCCGTTTGAAAAGAAAAAAGATAAGTTTGGACCAAAATCATTGATACTCATCCCCCTACTCAGGTAATACTCAACATAGGTGAACCCATTAGCAAGGGTGAAAGCAAGTTGTGTTATTGGATTAGCCCCTGCCTCAGCAATATGGTATCCTGAAATAGAAACAGAATAGAAATTACGTACGCCTTTTGTTATAAAGTATTCCTGCACATCCCCCATCAATCGCAACGCAAATTCTGTCGAGAAAATACAGGTATTCTGTGCTTGGTCCTCCTTGAGAATGTCTGCTTGTACCGTACCTCTAACTTGAGTTAATGTCTTAGCTTTAATCTCATTATAAACCTTCTCAGGCAATACCTGGTCACCTGTGACACCCAAAAGCAACAAACCAAGACCATCATTACCCTCAGGTAAATCTCCATTGTAGCTCGGTCGTTTGACACCTTTGGATTTATAAATAGCTCTAATTTTCTTTTCAATCTCCTCTGTTAACCCTTCGGCTGCAATATATTTTTCACAATTTTGATCAATTGCCGCATTCATAAAGAAGGCCAATAGCATCGGCGCTGGACCATTAATCGTCATTGATACCGAGGTCGCAGGATGGCTTAAATCAAAACCTGAATAAAGTTTTTTTGCGTCATCTAAACAGCAGATAGATACACCGGCATTTCCAATCTTACCATAAATATCAGGACGCAGGTCGGGATCGTTCCCATAAAGCGTTACCGAATCAAAAGCTGTAGATAGTCTTTTGGCAGGCATACCCAAACTCACATAATGAAATCTTTTGTTGGTTCTTTCTGGACCACCTTCTCCTGCAAACATTCGCGTCGGATCTTCACCTTCCCTTTTAAACGGGAATAAGCCAGAGGTATATGGAAATTCTCCCGGAAAATTCTCTTGAAGTACCCAGCGAAGGATATCTCCCCAACCATTGTATTTCGGGCATGCAACTTTTGGTATATCAGAATGAGATAGAGATTTAGTGTGCGTCTCAATTGACAATGTCTTATCCCTTACCTTAAATTCAAATATTGGATTCTTAAAAGATTGCTTGCGTGCATTCCAATTTTGTAATATCTCCCAATTTTTAGGATCAAAATTTAATTTTTCCTTTTCAAGAACCTCTGTAATATTCTTAATCAATCGATCCTTATCGTCATATTCAGATTCCTGGAGCGTCTCGATAGTCTGAGTTAAACCAAATAACTTATCGGCAACTTTTACCTGTGATTCAACCCATTTATTATACGCCCGATTGTTTTCTGAGATCTCTGATAAATATCTTGTGCGATCCGGTGGGATTACAAATATCTTCTCAGACATTTCACGTGTAATCTCAAAAGTAGAATGAAGTTCCGATTTCGTCTTTTCGACAAGCTTATCCATGATTACCTTGTAAAGAGAGTTCATTCCTGGATCATTAAACTGAGAAGCTATTGTACCGTGAACAGGCATATCATCTACATTTGACTCCCAAAGGTTATGGTTTCTTTGGTACTGCTTTCTAACATCTCTTAAAGCATCTAATGCACCTCTTTTATCAAACTTGTTTAGCGCGATCACATCTGCAAAATCAAGCATGTCAATTTTCTCAAGTTGTGTAGCAGCTCCATATTCTGGAGTCATCACATAAAGCGACACGTCAGAATGGTCTAGAATTTCTGTATCAGATTGGCCAATTCCTGAGGTTTCAAGAATAATCAAGTCATAAGACGCTGTTTTTAATATTGATAGGGCCTCGGAAACATGCTTCGATAAAGCAAGGTTTGATTGTCGCGTCGCTAAGGAACGCATATAAACCCGGCTGTTTTTGATAGAATTCATTCGTATGCGATCTCCAAGTAATGCACCCCCTGTTTTTCGCTTAGAAGGATCCACTGAAACCACCGCAATTTGCTTATCCTCGAAGTCTACAAGAAACCTTCGAACCAGCTCATCAACAAGAGAGGATTTACCTGAACCTCCCGTTCCCGTAATACCAAGAACAGGTATCGAACTTTTTGAAGCTATATTTCTGATTTCTGTGAGGGCATCTGAATGTTTATCGGGGAAATTTTCTGCCGCAGAAATGGTTCGCGCAATTGAAGGAACATTTTTTGCCTGGATCTTTTTAAGGTCGTGTTTTAAATCTTCTCCTAAGCCATAGTCACAGCGCTCAATAAGGTCGTTAATCATTCCTTGAAGCCCCATTGTTCTTCCATCGTCAGGATGATAAATACGTTCGACTCCATAATCTTGAAGCATTTTAATTTCTTCAGGGAGAATCGTACCACCACCACCACCAAATATCTTTATGTGAGGCGCTCCTTTTTCGCACAACAGGTCATACATGTATTTGAAATACTCATTATGCCCTCCTTGGTAGGATGTCATAGCGATTGCTTGCGCATCCTCTTGTATCGCACAATCCACAACTTCCTCTACAGAACGGTCGTGACCAAGGTGTATTACCTCGCAGCCTGTCGACTGAATAATCCGACGCATAATATTAATGGCAGCATCATGGCCATCAAATAAAGATGCGGCTGTTACAATTCTGATTTTATTTTTGGGCCTGTAAGGTGGGATTTGTTCCATTTAATCTACGATTTAAACGCCTCCAAAAGTACAAAAATCAAGTCAAATCAATTGATGTTCTTAAATAGAATAAAATGTAGCCTTTTTATTTATTGAGCAGCGGACTCGAAAACCCAGTAATTTCTGTATTTACTGCTTGTATTATGGTAAAAGCCAACACCCATATGGGTGGCACTTTTATTCAATAAGTTCTTCTTGTGACCCGGACTCTTCACCCAAGCCTCAAAAACGGAAGCGGGATGAGCGAAGCCTGCTCCAATGTTCTCGGAATTTGGAAACCCTTTATAAAATCTCGAAATCCTTTGAAAAGTATTAAACCCTCGTTTTAAGCCATTTGAGTTTCTGTTATAAGTAGCGTGTTCATGGTAGTTTTCATTAGCCATGTCAGCGGCATGGTAACGGCTCGCAAACATGAGGTCAGAATGAACCTGAAGAGATTTTAACCCTTTTTTATTGCGGTATTGATTAATTAAACGAATCAGCTCGATTTCATAAGAAGGGTTGATGACTCGGATGCGCTCTTTTCCGGATGGGTTAGCGTTAAACAATATAGAAACAGGGCCTTCATACGGAAAAGTAAATGACAGTAGGAGCATGCTCAAAATAATAAAAAACTGCACTGATTTCATAAGGAAGACCTTTACTTCCCATAACCATAGAAACAAACATGGTTACGAATTTGCAAGGGCCCTGTAGGCTAACTCAGTACTGAGTTCAAATGGGCCTTTACAAGTAATCATTTCTTTAACCCGAAGTATTTCGGGATATTTTTTTGCCGTAAAAAAGGTTTTTATTTGGGTAGAACCGATGCACTGAATTTCCTCAAATTCGGTTTCAGATATAATTCGATAAAAAGATTTGTTGTTCGATAATTTGCGATAAATCGGATATTGAGACATCTCTAAGATAATTGAAGCGTAAATGTATTCATTAGTTCTGAAATCTAAAAAACACCTCTAAATGTATTAATTCATACCTTGGGCTCTAATTACAGTATATGAACAATTCCTTAAGTAATCAAGACCTAAATAGTTTGAGTCAGGCAAAAAAAAAGCGCAAGGAGTATCGTAAAAAACTAGTGCATCTTAAAAAGAAACGCCCCAAACAGGTCAATGAGCGGTTCAATTCGCTGCATGACGATGAATTTGAGAGGATGGACTGTTTGAAGTGCGCGAACTGCTGTAAAACCACAAGTCCCATATTTAGGAATGTGGACATCAATCGACTTGCCAAACATATGAGAATGAAAGTTGGCGCATTTACAGAGAAGTATTTAAAACTTGATGACGACAATGATTATGTTCTGAAAAGTTCTCCTTGTTCGTTTTTGAATAGCGACAATACCTGCAGCGTCTATGATTTTCGGCCCTTGGCTTGCAGAGAATACCCCCATACCGATCGAAAAAACGTTTTACAAATCATTGACTTGACAATCAATAATACCGAGGTATGTCCTGCCGTTGCAAGAATTGTCGAGAAAATAATTCAAGATTAAAACACAACATTGTACTATTTTTAAATGTTTATGTTCTTATGATTGCCTTCCACCCCATATATGTTCATGAGCTTCCTGATAACCATCGTTTTCCTATGGAGAAATATGACCTTCTCCCAAGACAACTCATTCATGAAGGAACAATTGACCAAAATCAATTCTTTACACCTGAGTCAATTCAAAACATACATGTTGATGCCGTTCACTGCAGTGACTACCTTAAACGATTGAGAAATCTTGACATAACAAAAAAAGAACAACGCACGTCGGGATTCATACATAATGAAACCTTGATCAAACGCGAATGGACCATCATGGAAGGTACAAGGATGGCTGCAGAGCTTGCCATCGAGAAAAACATCTGCTTTAATATTGCAGGAGGTACACACCATGCATTTTTAGATCGAGGAGAAGGGTTTTGCCTCCTCAATGACCAGGTGATTGCAGCACATTGGCTTCTAAGTCAGAGTTTGGTAAAGAAAATACTCATTTTAGATCTAGATGTGCACCAGGGAAATGGAAGCGCAGCACTCTGCAACAAGAACGACAGTATATTTACATTCAGCATGCATGGTAAAAATAATTACCCGCTTCGAAAGGAGCTTTCTGATGTAGATATTGAACTTGAGGACGGCACCAAAGATGCGGCTTACTTATATCAGCTTAAAGAAGGATTAGATATAATCATGAAGCACTTTGAACCTGAGTTTATTTTTTATCAAGCTGGAGTTGATGTGCTAGAGAGTGATAAATTAGGCCGACTAAGTCTTTCAATCGATGCATGCAAAGAAAGAGATTCAATTGTATTCGATCTTAGCAAACAACTAGAGGTACCGATTGTCACCACAATGGGTGGTGGATATAGCAAAGAAATAAATACAATTGTTGAGGCGCATGCGAATACTTACCGATGTGGTTATGACATTCGCAGCTAAATCACTAATGAATTCCGTTTCTCTGCACACAAAATAGTTGTAAATTTGTCACATCATGCATCAGATACTTTTTCTTAACGACATTGCCGGAACAGAAATTCTGCTGATACTTCTTTTTGTGCTTATTTTCTTTGGAGCCAATAGCATTCCTGGTATTGCAAAAACCATGGGAAAGGCAATCTATCAAATTAAAAATGCCTCAGATGACCTCAAAAGCGAGATTAAAAGGTCTACAGGAAATATCAAAAAAGATCTAAATGTAAATGCGCTAATCAAAGAAACAGAAGAAGATATACAACTTCCAATGGATCAAATGATGACAGACATAGAACATACCATAAATTACGAACCCAAGAAACCAAAAACAAATGAAAAAAGCTAGAGTTGGAATTATAATGGGAAGTGCATCTGATCTTCCGGTAATGCAAGGTGCAATAGACATTTTAGAAGAATTTGGTATTGAAATAGAGGTAGAAATTGTTTCTGCACACCGTACTCCTGAAAAAATGGTGAGTTATGCGAAAAGCGCTGCGGGCAGAGGACTAAAAGTAATTATTGCTGGCGCAGGTGGTGCGGCACATTTACCAGGTATGACTGCTTCTTTGACAACACTACCAGTAATTGGTGTTCCTGTTAAATCTTCAAACTCAATTGATGGCTGGGATTCTATATTGAGTATTCTTCAAATGCCAAATGGTATTCCCGTCGCAACGGTGGCCTTAAATGGTGCCAAAAACGCAGGGATATTAGCAGCTCGAATTATAGGAACGGTAGATACCGAGGTTTCAACAACGCTTGAGAAATATCAACAAGCAATGAAAGAAAAAGTCGAAAAAAGCCAAGAGGCGCTCCGTTAATCATATTTTAAATACTTCGCTCTCATACCCCGGTAGTCTTCAAGGTCTCTATGCCAAGTTTTTCGGATTTCATTTTCTGACAGCCCACTTATGATCTGATTATACAACTTCTCTGTACCTGACAACAGGATGAAGAATTTCTTTCTATTGATTGTTGAAACAGGATCTCCAATCAGCTTCAAAGCACGTATAAGGTAGCTCAGTGTGAACCTTGACGCTAAAGACTCATCAATTAAGTTCACGCCGCCACATTCAATATTCTGGTGTTTCGGATAAACAGCACCCATGGTAGATTTAGGTTTGAAACTAAATTCATCTTTACCCATATCAGGATGACCATACAGCTCAAAAGGATGGTCGGTACCCCTTCCTACGCTGACAGTTGTGCCTTCAAAAAAACAAAGACTAGGGTAAAGTCTTACCGAGATGTCTGAGCGCAAATTTGGAGATGGAGGAACAGGTAAACTATAAACCATCTCATGGCTATAATTCTTACAAGGCAAAATCGTTAAATCACATTGGACACTATCCTTTAGCCAGTGCTCACCATTAATCATTAATGCGTATTCACCTATCGTCATTCCATGAACTACAGGAACGGGATGCATGCCAACAAAACTTCTGTGCGCTAGTTCAAGAATTGGACCGTCAATGTAATCTCCGTTTGGATTTGGACGATCTAAAACCAAAACGGGCAAACCTAACTCAGCGCATGCCTCCATGACATAATGAAGTGTTGATATATAGGTATAGAAGCGCACACCTACATCTTGGATGTCAAAAATAACAAGCTCAATATTCGCTAAATCCTCCTTTGTGGGCTTTTTGTGATCGCCATATAAAGAAACAATAGGCAAGCCTGTTTTTTCGTCTTTAGAATTGTCTATTTTTTGACCTGCACTAGCTGTTCCCCGAAAACCATGCTCTGGAGAAAAAACCTTTACTAACTTAAGATCTCGACTAAGCAAGGTATCAACGAGGTGCGTATTGTTGTTTAGTACAGAGGTCTGATTACCAACAAGCGCAACGGACCTCCCTCCTATTATTTCTATGAGCTCTTCCATTCGCTCAGCACCAATTACGAGACTAGAATCGTCAAGCGCAACTTTGACTTCATTTTTAGTGGATTGTTCAGATGTCCCAGGATGCGACTGACATGAAAAAAGTAAAAAAACAAAAAAGAGCACAAGACCCATTAGCTTTGTGTATTTTTGATAAAGCAATAATCCTATAGTGTCTTTTGAATATTTCATAGCGAACAAAATTCTTAAAAGTAAAGAGAAAGGTATAAAAGTTTCTAGACCTATACTCCGTATTTCTTTAATAAGTGTT